>Ga0268299_1001278_pt1 | contig 47974 bp, 40 predicted proteins | sample NOBtaG_FD_193484 | JGI IMG/M metagenome (GOLD analysis project Ga0268299, IMG submission 193484) | Activated sludge microbial communities from bioreactor in Nijmegen, Gelderland, Netherland - NOB reactor | ecosystem: Engineered > Bioreactor > Aerobic > Activated sludge | place: Netherlands... | reverse complement strand
CCCGCCCGCACCTCGCACCCGCCCGCACCTGACAGCACGAGCCCGCACCTGCCCGCACCAGGCAATGACTATAATCGGCGCCCACATGGCGTCTTCCACCTCCGCCTCCGCCACGCTCCGGGTGCGGGGGCTCATCGCGCTGCTGCTGCTCTACCTGTTCATCGCCCACGTGCTCCCGCGGCCGGACGCCATCACGCCGCAGGGCTGGCGCACGGCCGCCATCTTCGCCTGCGTGATCGCGGGCATGGTCGTGGAGCCCATCCCGGCGTCGGCGCTCGTGCTCCTCGGGCTCACCGCCATGTCCGCCAACGGCACGCCGATGCGCGAGGCGCTGGGCGGCTTCTCCGAGCCGTCCGTCTGGCTGGTGATCCTCGCGATGCTGATCGCGCGCTCGATGCTCGACACGGGACTGGCGCGGCGAATCGCCTTGCTCTTCATCCGGGCCGTTGGCCAGAGCTCCCTCGGCATCTCGTACGCGCTGCTGATGACCGATGTGACGCTGGCCTCGGGTGTGCCGTCCATCACGGCGCGCTCGGCCGGCATGCTGCTCCCGGTCGCCCGACGGATCGCGGAGCTCTTCGATTCCCACCCGGGGCCCACGGCGGGCCGGCTGGGCACCTTCCTCGTCGCCGGGCTCTACCAGGGCTCGGCCATTGCGTGCGCCATGTTCTTCACGGGCCAGGCCAGCAACGTGCTGGGCGCCTCGCTGGCCGGCAAGCTGGTGAACGTACAGGTGACGTGGAGCAGTTGGCTGGTCGCCGCCATCGTGCCGGGCCTCGTCTCCTGCGCGGTGGTGCCGTGGGTCGTGCACCGGCTGGTGACGCCGGAGGTCGTGCGCACGCCGGAGGCACCCCGATTCGCGGCGAGCGAGCTGCACAACATGGGCCCGCTGTCGCGCGACGAGTGGGTGACGCTCGCGGTGTTCGCGGGCGTCGGCCTGCTCTGGATCACCTCCGGCTGGCATCGCCTGGACATCACGTTCGTCGCCCTCCTCGGGCTCGGTGTGCTGGTCGCGACGGGCACCATGGCCTGGCAGACCGCGACGTCCGAGCGGGCGGCGTGGGACGTGTTCGTCTGGTACGGCGGCCTGCTGCGCATGGGCGAGATCCTGAACGGCACCGGCACGACGAAGCTCTTCGCCGAATCGGTCGGCGCGATGTTCGTCGGCATCCCGTGGGTGATCGTGCTGCTGGCGATCCTGGTGATCTACTTCTACACGCACTACGCCTTCGCCAGCATCACCGCCCACGTCCTCGCCATGTTCCCGCCCTTCGTCGTGCTGCTCGTGAGCATCGGCGTGCCTCCGCAACTGGCCGTCTACAGCCTGCTGTGCCTGGCGAACCTGCCGGCGGGCCTCACGCACTACGGAACCACGACGGGCCCCATCCTCTTCGGCGTGGGCTACGTGTCCTTCGCCGACTGGTGGCGGGTCGGGTTCGTGGTGTCGCTGGCCAACGTCACCATCTGGCTCACGGTGGGGTTCGCCTGGTGGAAGGCGCTGGGGTACTGGTAAAGCACGTGCAATTGAGTGATTGGTGATTGGTGATCGGGTGATTGTCGGGCGATTGGGGATTGGGGATTGAGTGATTGACTGAGGGATTGGGGGATCGGGCGATTTATTGGGGGATTGGGGGATTGGGGGATTGGGGGCCAGTGGGTTCGCAATTCTTGCCGCTCCGGGTCCCTTGGAGGATTGCAGAGATTGACATCACTGGCGTGGTCCGTCGAGCTGCGTGAGGTTTGAATTTCCCCCGATCCTCGGTTTCCCCAGGGATTGGCTCCCGAGGCTCGGCTGGCATGCGGGTTGCCTCTTCCAGGCGCATGACGCCACAGGAGCTTCGGGCACGGTTCGAGCGATTTGCGGACGATGTGATTGGCCTCTGTACGGGTACGAGCTCGGACCCGTTGCGGCTGCAGTTGCTGCTGCAGCTCCAGCGCGCCGCCACATCAGCGGCATCGAACTACCGCGCGGCGTGCCGTGCCCAGTCGCGGCCGGCGTTCGTCGCGAAGGTGTCGATCGCGCTGGAAGAGGCGGATGAAGCCACGGGCTGGCTGCAGCGCCTGTCGGTCCAGCGCATCGGCGAACGGGCCGCCATCGAGCAGCTGCTCAGGGAGGCCAACGAGCTGTCGGCCATCCTCACCGCCTCCCGCCGCACGGCGCAGAGCACGCGCGACCCCCGCGGCGGGTGACCCGCAGCTGCGCTGCCGCCGTCGGCGCCCCACCGTTGTGCCGTGGCGCGTCGTGGTCCGGGGGACCGCGACGCGCATCGCCTCACGCGGCGAGATCGGGCACGGCCTGCAGCACGCGCGCCGGACGGGCAACCAGATCGAACAAGAGATTTCGGTTGAACCGCTCTTCGCCGAGGAAGTGCAGGTACGCGCCCGCGAGGGCGACCGGAATCAGCGGCAGCCCGCAGACCCCGCCCCACCACGACGCCTGGGCCCGCCAGTCGAGCGGCCGGCGGACGACCGTCTCGAGATGCTCCCGGTAGAACGATCCCGAGAACCGCAGGATGTCCTCGGCCATCGTGAAGTAGCTGCCGTGACGGCCGCCGATCACCGCGTGCCCCTGCCAGAGGCCCGACAGAAACTCCTCGCGGTTCCGAGCCCCCGGCACTTCCGTCCATGTGTAGCCCACGCCGCGACGGTGATGCGCATCGCTGCCGGCGATGCCGGTCTTCCCGGTGGCCGCCACCAGCGACGCGGCCGTCCGGTTCTGCACGGGCAGCCGCGACCCGTTGATCACCTCGATCGCGTTCATCCAGGGAAGCAGCGCAGACACGTGGGCGGCGGTGAGCCGGCCGGCCACGCTGGACCCGACATGATTGAGCGACGTGAAGAGGCGCTCGCGCTGAAGGTACGGCAGCAGTTCCCGCACGTCGCCGCGGAGCCGATCCACCTCGGCGAACGTCACCGGGCTCAGCCCCAGCACGTTCAGGTGGACACAGACACCGTCGTCCGGGAACGTCGCGGTGACCTCGCACCCGACGATCACATCCGGGCGATCGCCCAGCTCGAGGGCGCCGCTAATGGTGTCGTGGTCCGTGATGGTGACCAGGTCCATGCCTCGTTCGCGGGTCATGCGATACACGCCCTCCGGCGTGTTGTACGACTCGCGCATGATCCGGTGCAGGGGCCTGATCGTGCTGAACCCCGAGTGACGTGTGTGCACGTGCGTGTCGAGCTTCATCGAACCCTCCCTCCCGCCATCGGTTGTGGCTGCCATCAGTATCGCCACCACAGGCGACGGCGCTGTTGCGCTGGCATCACAGCGATGGAAATCCTTTGGGTCAACCGCCCGACTGACGGACGTCCAGGTGGTCGGTGTCCTTCGGACGGTGATGGAGGAGCTCGGACACGAAGTTGCGCACGTAGAGCCGGAACACGGCACCTTTGCCCATGGCGGTGTACCGCCGGGCCGAGGTGTACAGGTAGCAGTCGTAGCGCAGCGCGACCGGACCACGGGCGAACAGCCGGCGGCCGAGATTGGTGTCCTCGCCGTGGAAGTCGATGCTGGTGTCGAAGCCGCCGATCTCGACGAGGGCCTCCCGTCGCACCGCGAAGTTTCCGCCGTAGAACACCACGCCGATCCGCAGGACATGTTTCACCAGCAGGTGCGTGGCCAGCCCCAGGGAGTAGTCGTAGCTCCGGATGAGCACCCGGCCCCACCAGTCCCAGTCGTAGAACCGGTAGTTGCCCGACAGCGCCAACAGGTCCGGGCGCCGCACGAAGTGGGCCTCGACCCGTGCGAGCCAGGTGAGTGGCGCCCGACAGTCGGCGTCGAGGTAGACGAGGATCTGCCCACGCGCCTCCAGGCGCCCGCGCTCGCGGGCGATCACCAGGCCCTTTCGTGGTTCGTCCACCACCCGCACGCCCGGCAGGGCGGCCGCGACCTCACGCGTGTCATCCGTGCTGGCGTTGTTCACGACGAGGATCTCGTCTGGCCGGCGCGTCTGGGCGAGCAGCGAATGCAGGCATGGTCCGAGGAATCGCTCCTCGTTGTGCGCGCACACGATCACGCTGATGGTCGACCTCATGTGACCGACACCCGCAGCCTACGTGCTCGACGTGACGTTCCCGGCTCGGCGGGGTAACAGCCTGGTGACCTGCTATCCTGAGGCCGTGATGCGCAACGTGCTGGCCCTCATCCTCGGCGGCGGCGCAGGGTCCCGCCTCCATCCCCTCACCGAACTCCGCTCCAAGCCGGCCGTGCCGATCGGCGGCAAGTACCGGCTCATCGACGTGCCGATCAGCAACTGTCTGCACGCCGACCTGCGGCGCATCTACGTCCTGACGCAGTTCAACTCGGCGTCGCTCAACCGTCACGTCAGCAACACCTATCGGATGGACCAGTACTCGCCCGGCTTCGTCGAGATCCTCGCCGCCGAGCAGACGCCGCAGTCCACCAGCTGGTTCCAGGGCACGGCCGACGCCGTGCGAAAGGCCCGCCGCCACTTCGTCCAGCACGACGCCGACTACTACCTCATCCTCGCCGGCGACCACCTGTACCGCATGGACTACGCGGAGTTGCTCGACGCCCACCAGGATCGGGAAGCGGACATCACCATCGCCGCACTGCCCGTGAATGCCGACGATGCGACCGGCATGGGTATCTTCAGATTTGACGCGCAGGGTGGCATTGCCGCGTTCGAGGAGAAGCCGAACAGGCAGCGCCTGGCCGAGATGGCCCCGAGCCTGGGCCAGGGGACCGGCTTCCTGGCGCCCGATCCCGAGCGGCCGTACATCGCGTCGATGGGGATCTACCTCTTCACGCGCGAGGTGCTCCTCGAACTGCTCGAGCGGGAGGCCGGCGACGACTTCGGGCGGGAGCTCATTCCGTCGGCGCTCACCAGGTACCGCGTCCGCGCGTTCCCGCATCGGGATTACTGGGCCGACGTCGGCACGATCGGCAGCTTCTACGACGCGAACATCATGCTGACGCGGCCAGACGCGCCGTTCAACTTCTATCACCCGACTTACCCCATCTACACGCACGCGCGGTTCCTGCCCCCGTCGAAGCTGATGGGCTGCCATCTGCAGCGCGTGCTGGTGGCGGAGGGCGGCTTCATCGAGGATGCGACCGTCTCCGACTCGGTCGTGGGGATCCGCGCATCCATCGGCGCGGGCTGCCGCATCCAGCGGTCCGTGATCCTCGGCGCCGATTACTACGAGACCGGAACCGGGCAGGAGGCGCGCCGGGATGTTCCCATCGGCATCGGGCGCGACGTCGTGCTCGACCGTGTGATCGTGGACAAGAACGCCCGCATCGGCGATGGGGCACGCCTGGTCAACGAGGCGGCCGTGGAGCACGCGGACGGCCCCGGCTACTACATCCGCAACGGCATCATCATCGTGCCCAAGGACGGCGTGATCCGCCCCGGAACGATCGTGTGACGACGTGGTAACCCAGAATTAACCGCATCGTCACGGCGCGGAAACCTGCCGGCGCTAGCGTGGAGTCGGGGATTGTTCCCCGAGGGCCCACGGATGCCGTCACTGACCCCACATCGCGCGACCGCCAGCAGTCATGCCGTCACCGCCCAGCCACCACGGACCAGGGTGCTCGTGGTCGAGGACGAAGGTGACATCGCCGGTCTCATCCGCCACACCCTCGAACGCAGCGGAGACATGACGGTCGAGGTCGCCACGAGTGGCGACCAGGCGCTGAAGCTGGCCTCGGACCAGACGCCGGACCTCGTCATCCTCGACCTGAATCTCCCGGTGCTCGGTGGGCTGGAGGTCTGCCGGCTGCTGCGCGCACGGCCCGCCACGGCACGCGTGCCCATCATCATGCTGACCGCGCGCACCAGCGAAGGCGACCGGGTCGTCGGACTCGACGCCGGCGCGGACGACTACGTCACCAAGCCGTTCAGCCTGCGCGAGCTCTCCGCGCGCGTGCGCGCCGCCCTGCGGCGAGGGAAGCCCGAGGACGCCGCCCCGGCGGCGGTGGTCTACCGCGGCAAGCATCTCGTCGCCGACTTCGACGCGGTGTCCATCGCGGTGGACGGACAGCCGGTCAGGCTCACGCGACGCGAGTTCGAACTGCTGCGCTATCTGGTGGAGAACCGCAATCGCGTGCTCTCCCGCGATCGGCTGCTCGAACGTGTGTGGGGTTACGACCGCCTGATCGAGACTCGCTCGGTCGACGTCCACGTCGGCCGCCTGCGCGGCAAGCTCGGCGAGGCCGGCAAACAGATCGAAACCGTCGTCGGCCTGGGCTACCGCTTCGTCGAGTAGCCGCGGCGGGTCACTCCGGGCGCCAGCCGGCGGCTTCGAGCTCCCTGACTTCGTGAGCGATCGAGCGGCGGGCACGTTCCACACGATGCCAGTCGTGATACTGGACGCGCCGGACCACCTGACTGTCCTGTTCCTGGCGTACTTCCCATCCGGCCGGCGTTTCCGCGATGGTGTAGCGGCGCGTGTGTTCGGCGTTGCGTAGACTTCGGGTAAACATGTGGGACACCCCGATCGTACTCCCAGGGCAGGTCGAGGTGCGTGTAAATTCCGTGTAACTCATCCAAGTCGAACGCCAGAAGTTCCTTATTTTCTTCTATTTAGGAACTACAACCTCGAGCGCACCCGCGTGCACGCGCACCTCCAGGGACGAGCCCGCCATCCCTGGCTCTCCGTCGGCGTGGTAGGCCATCGCCGCCTGGGCATGGATGGTGACGGCGGTGGTGGAGTGCATCAGCAGGCCCGGTCCGGGCTCGAGGCGGCCGCGGAACAGATCCGGGAGGCGCCACAGGATGCGCCAGAGCGGCTGGGCCTCCACCACCACCAGGTTCAAATGGCCATCGTCGAGGCGCGCGGCCGGCGCGATTTGGGCGTTGTTGCCGTACTGGCGTGAGTTCGCCAGCGCAATGAAGATGGCGTGGCGCTCGTCCGTGCCGCCCTCGGACTGGATCCGGTAGCGCTGCGGCCGGTAGCGCGGGAGCTCGAGGAACGTGAGGCGCGCGTAGCCGGACAGGCCGCGACGGGCGTCGGGACGCGCGATGCCCTTCGCAATCACGGCGTCGAGGCCGATGCCGGCCACGTTGAAGAAGAGCGCCGTGTCGATCTGCCCGGCATCGATGCGGCGCGTGCGGCGCGCGGCGGCGGCCTCGAGCGCGGGTGCCGGCTCCAGGGGGATGCCGAGATCGCGCGCCAGGCCGTTGCCCGATCCGCCGGGCACGATGCCGAGGGCCACGTCGGAGAACGCGAGGGCGCTGGCCACTTCGTTGATCGTGCCGTCCCCGCCCCACGCGATGACGAGATCCGCGCCGTCGGCGCGAGCCTGTTGCGCGAAGGCGCGCGCATCACCGCGCGCCCCCGTCACCTTTGCCTCCACGGTCCCGCCGTGCCGCCCGAGCACGTCTCGCGCCAGCGCGGCGCACGCCGCCACGGACCGGTGCCGCCGGGGACCGGACACGGGGTTGATGACGACGACGGCGTGCATCGGCAGAGGCAGCGGGCTTCGTGCGTCCCGCCGTCAGGACGCCAGCCGGCGCAACGCGCGTGGAGGCAGGAACCACTGCAGCGTGGCGGGCCCGGCCGGCATGGCGCTGTCCAGCTCAATCGCGCAGACCGCGCCTTTGCGGAACGCCACATGGCCCCGCGCGCCCAGCCACCTGGCGGTCAGCTCTCCCAGGTCCGGCTCGTGGCCGACGAGCGCGATGCGGCGGCGGTGGCGCCTGGCCTGCTTCGCGACGGCTTCGACGATGGCCGTGGACTTCCCGCCGGGCGACAGGGCCTCCAGCGTCTCCACGGGCGCCCGCTTCCGGAGCCCCACCGACAGCAGGGCGGCGGTCTCCTCGGCGCGGGTGAGCGGGCTCGTCAGGATGATGTCGAGCTCCATGTCGAGCGCGACGAGGCCGGCCACGGCCTCCTTGAAGCGCTTGATGCCGTCGGGCGTCAGCGGGCGCTTCCGGTCATCGGGATACTTCGGGCCGCGCTCGGCGGCGATGGCGTGTCGAACGAGGTAGATCTCCAGGATGGCAGCCATGGTGCTCACTTGAAGGTGGGTCGGCCCTCGCGGGCCGCGTCGATGATGCGCCGGCAAATCTCCTGGATCGAGGCGCGATCGCGCAGGAAGGCGGCGTGCCCGTCCCGACACCTGGTCTCGAGCGTCCGCACGAGGGCTTCGAGCTCGGACGCGATCTGCCGGTCGTTCGCCGCGAGATCCGCCTGCACTTCGCGGATGCGGTCGGCCAGGATCTCGAAGTCGTGGATCTCGCCCAGGGCATCCTGCAGCGCCTTCAGCCGGTTGATTCGGGACAGGGCGCGCGAGCGCGTCAGCTCGCGGTCGACTTCGAGGGCGTAGCGGACCTTCTTGGCCGCCACGCGGACGGCATGCAGGCGCTCGGACACGTACAGCGCGCCGGCCCGGTTGATCTCGACCCGCAGGTGCTGGGCGCGGCGGGCCGCGCGGCGCCTGGCGCTGAGCAGTTCGGCCTCGTGGTCGGCGCGGGGGTGGTGCGGGTGGCCGTCCGCCAGCCGGGCCCGGAGCCTGGCCACCGCGCCTGGCGTGATCACGTCGAGCATGGCGCGGCGGTGGACCTGCCGCTCGGCCATCAGGTGGCGGCGGACGGCCGCGACCGCACGCGCCGACACGGCGGCATGTCGGCCGACCTCCGGCAGGTGCCCGAGGGCCACGTCGAGCTCACGGATGGGACCGAGCGCCCGCGTGATCCGGCGCACGTCTTTCCTGGCGCGACCCAGGTCGCGCGACCCGGCCGCTTCGGCCAGCACCGGCAGCACCTCGCGCAGCCGGCGCGACGCCACGCGCGCCCGGTGGACGGAACTCACGTCTCCCGAGGCCGCGGCCGGCAGCGCGTGGAGCAGCGACAGCAACCGCTGTCGCAGGAGCTTCGCCGGAAGCTGGGTGCGCACCATGCTAGGATTCAGCTCGGTCATTATACCGGCCGGGATTCCGCTCCTCCATGCGCCTTGCCGCCATCGACATCGGCACCAACTCGGTCCACATGATCGTGGTGCGGGTGCGCCCGGACTTCTCCTTCGAGGTCATCGACCGTGAGAAGGAGATGGTGCGGCTCGGGGCCGGCGGCCTCGACGGCCGCAAGCTGACGCGGTCGGCACAGACGGCGGCCCTGCAGGCGCTGTCGAAGTTCGAGCGCATCGCCCGATCGCACCAGGTGGACGAGATCCTCGCGGCGGCCACCAGCGCCACGCGCGAGGCCGAGAACGGCGGCGCGTTCCTGGCGGCCATCGAACAGGACACCGGTATCCGCCCGCGCATCATCACCGGCACCGAGGAAGCGCGGCTCATCCACCTCGCGGCGGTCTACGGCGTGGACACGCCCACGGCGGCCGTCGTGATCGACATCGGTGGCGGGAGCGTCGAGATCACGCTCGGCAGTGGCCGCGAGGTGCGGTTCGCCCGCAGCTTCAAGATGGGCGTCATCCGGCTGACCGAGCGCTTCGTGACGTCCGATCCCGTGAGCCGCCGCGACGAGCGGAAGATGGTGAGGTTCATCGGCGAACAGGTCGACCGCTACGTCGGGCACATCGTCAAGGAGGGCTTCGAGCGGCTCATCGGCACGTCGGGCACCATTCTCTCGCTCGGCGCGGTCGCCACGGCCCTCGAGCGGGGCACGGCGCCCGAGGAGGTGCGGAACCTGCGCGTGAGCGCCAAGAGCCTGAAGCGCCTGCGGAAGTCGGTGACGGACCTGTCGCTCGAGGAGCGCCTGGCGCTGCCGGGGCTCGATCCCCGCCGGGCCGACCTCGTGGTCGCCGGCGCCATCCTGCTCGACACGCTCATCGGCAAGCTCGAGGCGAAGGACATCACGCTCTGCGATCTCGCGCTGCGCGAGGGCCTGGTGCTCGACTACATCCACCGGCACCGCAAGGAGATCGTGCGCGTGGATCGCTACCCGGACGTCCGCCGCCGGTCCACCATCGAGCTGGCGGAGCGCTGCAACTGGGAGGCGGAGCACGCGAAGCAGGTGGCGCGCATGGCACTGTCGATCTTCGACCAGACGCGGCACCTGCACGATCTCGGCGATCGCGAGCAGGAGTGGCTGGAGTACGCCTCGCTGCTGCACGACGTCGGCAACCACATCAGCTACGAGCGGCACCACCGACACTCCTACTATCTGATCAAGAACGGCGACCTGCGCGGCTTCGAGCCCAACGAGATCGAGGTCATCGGGCTCGTGGCACGCTACCACCGGCGCGGCACGCCGAAGAAGGACCACGACGGCTACGCGGACCTTCCGCCCGAACTGCGTCGCACGGTGCGCCTGCTGGCAGCCATCCTCCGTCTCGCCGAGACGCTCGACCGGTCGCGCCACGGCGTGGTCGGCGGCATCACCATCAAGGACCGCGAGACCGACCTGCGGCTGCAGATCGAGGCGAAGGGTGACGCCGAGCTGGAGGTCTGGTCGGGCCGGCGCCAGATGCCCGTCCTCGAGCGCGAGCTGGGCAAGCCCATCGTCCTCACCAAGGTCGATCGCGAGCGGGCGCCGGGGTCGCCCGCCGTGCGGCCACGACGGCCGGCCAGGCGGACGCTCCAGACCTGAGCCATTTACCCGGAATTTACACGTCAGAAACTAGTGCGAAATGGCGCTGCCATACGCTGATCACATGAAATCCTGTTCCGCTCATCTGCTCGGCCTGACGGCCGTCCTCGCCCTGGCCACCGCGTGCGGCGGAGGGTCGGCGCCGGGCTCGGGCTCCTCCGGCCGATCCATGGTCACCCTCGACGGGTCGAGCACGGTCTTCCCCATCAGCGAGGCGGTGGCCGAAGAGTTCCAGCGCGCCAATCCCGCTACCCGCGTCACCGTCGGCATCTCGGGCACCGGCGGGGGCTTCCAGAAGTTCTGCCGCGCCGAAACGGACATCAGCAACGCGTCGCGTCCGATCAGTGCGAGCGAGGTGGAGGCCTGCGCCAAGGCGGGCATCGAGTACGTCGAACTCCCGGTCGCCTACGATGGCATCGCCATCGTCGTCAACCCGAAGGCCACGTGGATCTCGGACATCACGGCGGCCGAACTGAAGACGCTCTGGGCCCCGGGCGCACAGGGTACGGTGATGAAGTGGAACCAGATCCGCGCTTCGTGGCCGGACCGGGAGATCCACCTCTTCGGCGCCGGTGTCGACTCCGGGACCTACGACTACTTCACCGAGGCGGTGACCGGGAAGGCCAAGGCCAGCCGCGGCGACTTCACCTCCAGCGAGGACGACAACGTGCTCGTGCAGGGTGTCAGCAGCGACGAACTGGCGCTCGGCTTCATCCCCTTCGCCTATTTCGAGGAGAACGCCGACAAGCTGAGGCTGGTGCCGGTGGACGACGGCAAGGCCGACAATGGCGGCGGAGCGATCCTCCCCAGCCCTGAGACGATCCGGACCGGCAGCTACCAGCCGCTCTCGCGGCCGGTGTTCATCTACGTGTCGGTGAAGGCGTCGGAGCGTCCCGAGGTGCAGCGGTTCGTGGAGTTCTACCTGGCGGAGGCCGAGGGGCTGGTCCGCGAGGTCAACTACGTCGGGCTTGGCGCGGAGGCCTACCGGCTGGTGGCCGACCGATTCGCCGGCCGGGTGACCGGGTCGCTGTTCCACGGCGGCCAGGACACCGTGGGCGTCACCATCGACCAATTGCTCGCCAAAGAGCGCGCGGGCAGGTAGGCGCCTGCCCATGCGTCCTCGTCGGCTCGAACGCCTGATAGAGGCGGCCCTGCTCGGCGCCGCCACGGTATCGGTGCTCACGACGGCCGGCATCATCGTGGTGCTGGCCGTCGAGACGTTCGAGTTCCTCCGCGAAGTGCCGCTCGTGGAGTTCCTGACCGGCACCGAGTGGACGCCGCTCTTCGCCAACCCGCGCTTCGGCGTGCTGCCCCTGGTCGCCGGCACGCTGCTCGTCTCGGCCATCGCGATGGTGGTGGCGCTGCCGATGGGCCTGCTCTCGGCCATCTACCTGAGTGAATACGCGCCGGATTCGGTGCGCCGTGTCGTCAAGCCCGTGCTGGAGGTGTTGGCGGGCGTGCCGACGGTGGTCTACGGCTACTTCGCGCTGCTGTTCGTCACGCCCCTGCTGCAGCGCGTCTTCCCGCAGATGTCCGGTTTCAACGCGCTCAGCCCCGGCATCGTCATGGGCATCATGATCCTGCCGCTGGTCTCGTCCCTCGCCGAGGACGCGATGCGGGCGGTGCCGCGCGGTCTGCGGGAGGGCGCCTATGCGCTGGGGGCCACGCGGATGGAGACTGCCCTGCAGGTGGTGGTGCCCGCGGCCTTCTCCGGCATCACCGCGGCGTTCATCCTGGCCATCTCCCGGGCCGTGGGCGAGACGATGATCGTCGCGATTGCCGCCGGCCAGCAGCCCCGGCTCACGGGCAACCCGTTCGTGCCGCTCGAGACCATGACCGCGTACATCGTGCAGGTGAGCCTGGGCGACACGCCGCAAGGCACGCTCGAGTACCGCACCATCTTCGCGGTGGGCATGCTGCTGTTCCTCATGACCTTCGGCCTGAACCTGGTGAGCACGTGGCTGCGCGAGCGCTTCCGGGAGGAGTACTCATGAGGCATCGAGCCGACCTCGCGTTCCGCGTGCTCGCGCTGGCGACGCTGGTCCTGGCGCTGGTCACGCTCGTGGCGCTCGTCATGGACGTGCTGGCCGACGGGGCGGGGCGGCTCGACTGGCAGTTCCTGACCAGCCTGGCGTCGCGGCGGGCCGAGGATGCGGGCATCTACCACGCCCTGGCCGGCAGCATCTGGGTCATCGTGCTGACGGCGGCGCTGGCGCTCCCGCTCGGTGTGGCGGCCGCGGTCTACCTGGAGGAGTACGGCACCAACAGCCGCCTGGCGCGCTTCATCGAGATCAATATCGCGAACCTCGCGGCCGTGCCCTCCATCATCTACGGGCTCCTCGGCCTCGGCCTGTTCGTCCGCGCGATGGGCATGGGCCGCAGTGTCATGGCCGGTGCCGCCACGCTGGCCCTGCTGGCGCTCCCGGTGGTCATCCTGTCCACGCGCGAGGCGCTGCGCACGGTGCCCAAGTCGATTCGCGAGGGCTCCTATGCCCTCGGCGCGACGAAGTGGCAGACCATCTGGCACCAGGTGCTGCCGATGGCCTTCCCGGGCATCCTGACCGGCCTCATCCTGTCGCTGTCGCGCGCCATCGGGGAGACCGCGCCGCTCATCACCATCGGTGCCCTGACCTACGTCCCCTTCGCGCCCGACGGCGTCTGGTCCCCGTTCACGGTACTGCCGATTCAGATCTTCAACTGGGTCTCGCGGCCGCAGGCGGCGTTCAAGGAGAACGCCGCCGCCGGTATTCTGGTGCTGATGGCGCTGCTGCTCGCCATGAACGCCTCCGCGGTATTCTTGCGGGACCGCTTCCAGCGGCAGGGACGCTCATGAACGTCGCCCCCCCCACGCTCACTCCACTGGCCGGCCTGACGGGGCGCGCCGGCGCGCCCGGCTCGACGCACGACACCCCCGTGAAGATCGACGCGGAGGCGTTGAACTTCTATTACGGCCCCAAGCGGGCCCTCGACGGCATCACCATCCAGATTCGCACCAACCTGGTGACCGCATTCATCGGACCCTCTGGGTGCGGCAAGAGCACCTTTCTCCGCACGCTCAACCGGATGAACGACATCATCCCGGAGACGCGCGTGGAGGGCCGCGTCCTGCTGGACGGCGAGGACATCTACGCACCGCATCTGGACGTGGTCGCCCTGCGCCGGCGCGTGGGGATGGTCTTCCAGAAGTCGAACCCGTTTCCCAAGTCCATCTTCGAGAACGTCGCCTACGGCCTGCGCATCAACGGCATGGCCCGGACGAAGGCCGAGTTGAACGACCGGGTCGAGGAGAGCCTGCGCCAGGCCGCCATCTTCGACGAGGTGAAGGATCGGCTGCACGAATCGGCACTCGCGCTCTCGGGCGGCCAGCAGCAGCGGCTCTGCATCGCCCGCGCGCTGGCCATCCGCCCCGAGGTGTTGCTCATGGACGAGCCGGCCTCGGCCCTGGATCCCATCGCCACCCAGCGCATCGAAGAGCTCATCTACGATCTGAAGAAGACCTATACGATCGTGATCGTCACCCACAACATGCAGCAGGCAGCCCGGGTGTCGGACCAGACGGCCTTCTTCTGGCTCGGCCGGCTGGTGGAGTACGACCGCACCGACAGGATCTTCACGGCTCCGGCCGAGAAGCTGACAGAAGACTACGTGACCGGCCGGTGTGGGTAGAGATCAGGAAGTAGGAAGTAGGAAGTAGGAAGTAGGAAGTAGGAACAGGCCGCAGCCGCCAAGCCGCAAGCCGCAGGTCGCGGAGCGCAGGAGTCAGGATGGAACGACTCGTTCGGCACTTTCAGGAGGAGCTCGAGACGCTCAAGCAGCGGCTGCTCGCCATGGGCGGGCTGGCCGAGGAGCGTGTGCGGGTGGCGGTCGAGGGCGTGGCCGAGCGGGAGGCCGGTGCCCTGCAGGCGGTGCTCACCAGTGACGAGCCGGTCAACGACCTCCACATCGAGGTCGACGACCGCTGCTTCAAGCTGCTGGCGCTGCACCAGCCCATGGCCGCGGATCTGCGCACCATCGTCGCCGCCGTGAAGATCAACACGGACCTGGAGCGGGTGGGCGACCTGGCCGTCAACGTGGCCGAAGCGGGCAAGCGCTACCTGCAGCACCCGCCGGTGAAGCGTCTCATCGACATTCCGCGGATGGGGTCCATCGCCCAGATCATGCTGCGCGACGCCCTCGACGCCTTCGTGCGCCGCGACGTGGCCCTGGCCGAGGCGGTACTGGTGCGGGACGACGACCTGGACAGCCTGAAGACGCAGATCTTCCGGGAACTGCTGACCTTCATGCTGCAGGACCCGGGCACGATCGAGCCGGCCCTGGATCTGATTCTCATCTCGCGCCACCTCGAGCGCATCGGCGACCACGCGACCAACATTGCCGAGGACGTCATCTTCATGGTGTCCGCCAAGGACGTGCGGCACCAGCCGGTGGAGGCCCCGCCCCACAACCGGGCGACCTGACGCCCGCACCAGGCATCCCATCCATGCCGTTCAGTCATGCCTGCCACGCGGTGAATGCGTGATTCGGTCGGAGGGCTGGACTACAATGGAGCGGTTGCACTGATGCCATGGCTGATACGCTGACCGTTACCGACAACCGCACCGGCAAGATCTACGAGATCCCCATCTCCGACGGCGCCATCAAGGCGACCGACCTCAAGCAGATCAGGACGGCGGATCCGGACGACACCGGGCTGCTCACCTACGATCCGGCGTTCATGAACACCGCGGCGTGCCGGAGCCGGATCACCTACATCGACGGCGACAAGGGCATCCTGCTCTACCGCGGCTATCCCATCGAGCAGCTCGCCGAGCACAGCACGTACCTGGAGACGGCCTACCTCATCCTCAACGGCGAGCTGCCCTCGGCGGCGGCGCTGAAGGAGTGGGAGCACCGGATCACGATGCACACGATGGTGCACGAGAACATCAAGAAGTTCATGGAGGGCTTCACCTACGATGCCCACCCCATGGGCGTGTTCGTCAGCACCGTCGCCGCGATGTCGACGTTCTACCGCGACGGCAAGCAGATCTTCGACACCGAGCGGCGCCAGCTGCAGATCCTGCGACTCATCGCCAAGACGCCCACCATCGCCGCCTACGCCTATCGGCACAGCATCGGCCGGCCGTATGTCTACCCCGACAACGACCTGAGCTTCACCGGCAACTTCCTGAACATGCTGTTCAAGATGACCGAGACGAAGTACGTGCCGAACGAGAAGCTGGCGCGGGCCCTGGACATCCTGTTCATCCTGCACGCGGACCACGAACAGAACTGCTCCACCAGCACCATGCGGGGCATCGGCAGCTCGCACGTGGATCCCTACTCCGCCCTCGCCGGGGCCGCCGCCGCGCTCTACGGCCCGCTCCACGGCGGCGCCAACGAGGCGGTGCTCCGGATGCTGGCCGAGATTGGCTCGGTGGCGAACATCCCCGGCTTCATCAAGCGCGTCAAGGCCGGCGACGGCCGCCTGATGGGCTTCGGTCACCGCGTCTACAAGTCGTACGACCCGCGGGCGAAGATCATCAAGCGGACGGCCTACGAGGTGTTCGAGGTCACGGGCAAGAACCCGCTGCTCGACATCGCGCTCGAACTGGAGCGCATCGCGCTGGAGGACGAGTACTTCGTCAGCCGGAAGCTCTATCCCAACGTGGACTTCTACTCCGGGCTGATCTACCAGGCCATGCGCTTCCCGGTGGAGATGTTCGCCGTCCTGTTCGCCATCGCGCGGACCGTGGGCTGGGTGGCGCAGTGGGAGGAGATGCTGCTCGACCAGGAGCAGAAGATCTTCCGCCCGCGGCAGCTCTACACCGGCGCCGCGACGCGCGACTACGTGCCGATGGCCAACCGCTGACCCTGTCGCTCGAGGAGAACCGATGACGGCTCCATCCCCACGGCGCCTGGCGTCGGTTCTCCTGCTCACCGCCGCCCTGACGGGCACCGGCACGGCGCAGGCCCCTGCCGCCTTCGACAGCACCCGCGCCTACACCCACGTCCGCGAGCAGGTGGCGCTCGGCCCCCGCCCCGCCGGCTCCGCCGCAAACGCGAAGCTGCGCGCCTACGTCATCAAGCATCTCGCCGACGCCGGGTACAAGGCCGTGGAGCAGTCCTTCGAGGCCAGCACCCCGGTCGGCCGGGTGACGATGACGAACCTCATCGCCACGTTGCCCGGAGAGCGCCCGGAGCGCATCCTGCTGACCAGCCACTTCGACACCAAGCCCGTCAACGAGTTCCGATTCGTGGGCGCCAACGACGGCGGCTCGAGTACAGCTGCGCTGCTCGAGCTGGCGCGGGTCCTGAAGGCCCGGCCGAGGCCGCGCTTCACCATCGAGTTCGTGTTCTTCGACGGCGAGGAGGCGTACGGCGAGTGGCGCGACCCGAACCACACGTACGGCAGTCGGCACTACGTCGCGGCCGCGCGCCAGGCGGGAACGCTGGGCTCGATCAGGGCGATGATCCTGCTGGACATGATCGGCGATCGCTCGCTCAACCTCCGTCGAGACACCAACTCCACACGCTGGCTCACCGACATCGTCTGGGCCACGGCCCGCCGGCTGGGCCATGCCGCCCACTTCCTCGACGAGCCGTTCCCGGTGGAGGACGACCACATGCACTTCGTCAACGCGGGCGTCCCGTCGGTGGACCTCATCGACCTGGACTACCCCGACTGGCACACCGCGGGTGACACGCTGGACAAGGTCAGCGCGCGCAGCCTGCAGATCGTCGGTGACGTCGTCCTGGCCGCGCTGCCCGACATCGAAGCCCGCCTGCTGAAGAGCAGATAGAGACGAAAGCGGAACACGAAGATCACGAAGGACACGAAGAAATCACCAGGCAAGGCGTCACGCGGGACTGGCCCTTCCTGCGCGTTGATTCGTGTTCGTCGTATTCTTCGTATCCATCGTATTCTTCGTGTCCTTCGTGTCCTTCGTGTTCCCGTGGACTAGCGATAGACCTCGGCGAGGATCTCTGCTTCGGTGAGCACCGTCGGCGACGACTTGGCCCGATGGAAGACGCGATCCACGACCTGGTCTGACGCCGCGATGCCGCGCTTCTCGAGCCAGTAGGTGACGTTGGACTTGCCCGACATGGGCCCGACCTCGATCTCCTGCTCGCGCCCGACGAGGCTGGCGGGGATGGCGGAGTAGACCGCGTCGGCCAGCTCGCGGTCCCCCTTCTTCCAGGCCTTCACGACCGCCGCCGCGTGCACGCCCGTGGCCGTGCGGAACGCGTCGCGCCCGAAGACCGGGTAGTTGTCGGGGATGGTCACCCGGCACGCCTCGGCGACCGCGTGACAGTAGTCCTCCAGGTGGTGCAGGTCGCGCTCGATGTAGCCCATCAGCACCAGGTTCACGAGCAGCAGGTCCATCGGGGTGTTGCCCACGCGCTCGCCGATGCCGAGCGCCGCGCCGTGGACCCGGGTGGCGCCGGCGTCGAGGGCGGCGATGCTGTTGATGACCGCCAGGTCGCGATCGCGATGCCCATGCCAGTCGATGCCCACCTCGGCGCCGGACTCCGTGATCACCTGCCCGACGAACCGCACGACGGCCGAGGCGCCGGCGGGCGTCGCGTGGCCCACGGTATCCGCCACGCAGATGCGCTTCGCTCCGGCGCGAATGGCGCAGCCGTAGATGGCGCGCAGCGTCTCGGGATTGGCGCGCGTGGTGTCCTCGGTGACGTACATGACGTCGAGGCCTTCCTTGACGGCGAAGCTGACGGCCTCTTCGGTGCTCCGTAACAGCCAGTCGAGCGTCCAGCCCTCGGTGAATTGCCGGATGGGCGACGATCCGATGAACGTGGCGCACTCGATTCGCAGACCGGTGCGCTGCGCGATCTCGGCCACGGGCCTGATGTCGTTCACGTGCGTGCGGGCCGCGCAGTTGGGCCGCACCGTCAACCGTGCCGAGACGATCTCGCGCGCGAGCAGCTCCACGTCCTTCGCCACGTGCGGGCCTGCGCCGGGCAGGCCGATGTCGACCGCGTCGATGCCCAGGCCATCGATGAGGTGGAGAATCCGGATCTTCTGCTCGATGGACGGGGCCCGGACCGACGGCGACTGCAGGCCGTCGCGCAGGGTCTCGTCGTCCAGCATGACGACGGGCGGGCGGGCCGGGGCGCCGATGCGGTTCCAGTCAAAGATGAGCGAGTCGATCATGCAGCCCAGCGTCCAGCCTACTACCGATGGGCACCGAGCACGGCGCGGCGGCTCCAGGCCAGCCCCGCGAGGAGGACGACACCGGCGGCACCGGAGGCCGCCACCGCCGCCCTGTGCACGTCGGGCGTGAAGGCGTCGCGCAGCAACACCGGCGGCTGTTGCTGGCGCCATCGCTCGGTCTGAGCCACCGTGAAGGCCTCTCCGGCCCTCCGGACCTGCAGGTCGAAGGCGCCGTTCCAGACGATGAACGCGGCCAGCCAGGGCGCCCAGCGCGCTACGGTCACCGGGCGCTCCCCGGCCCCAGGTACCGCACCACGAGCGCCGTCACGTCGTCGTACTGCTCCGCGCCCGTCGAGAACGCCTGCACCGCATCCACGATGTGCCTGAGGACGTCGCCCGCTGGCTCCCCGTGGTGTGCCTGCATGAGGTCCACGAGCCGCTGCTCGCCGAACTCCGACCCGTCGAGGCTCTTGGCCTCGGTGACGCCATCGCTGTACATCACGACGGTGTCGCCCGGCTTCAGATCGAGCCGGGTGGAGGAGTACGAGGCGAAGTCGAACAGGCCCACCGGCATCCCGTCGGCCTCGAGCCGCCTGAGCCCGTCCACCCCGTAGACGAGGGCGGGATTGTGACCCGCGCTGCACAGCACGACATCGCCGGTGGCGGAGAGCCGCCCGTACATGACCGTGGCGTACCGCGCGTCGATGGCGCGGCGCGTGAGCACCTTGTTGAGCTGGCTGATCGTCTCCGCAGGGTCGTCATAAGTGGCCGAGAACGCGGAGAAGATGCCCAGGATCTTCGAGGTCAGGAGGGCCGCCGCGGGCCCCTTGCCGGCCACGTCGCCGACGAGAAAGCCGAACGAGCCGTCGGCCATCTCGATCATGTCGTAGAAGTCGCCGCCGATCGCCCGTGCCTGGACGGACGTGCCGGCCCCCTCGAAGAACGGGCCGCAGTGCGAGCCTTCGGGCAGCAGCGCCCGCTGGATCTCGGCCGCGATGCGCAGTTCGTGCTCGATGCGCGCTTTCTCCAGGGTCTCGCGATAGAGTCGGGCGTTCTCGATGGCGACGCCCGCCTCGGTGGCCAGGGTCTCCAGGGCCGTCCTGGTGTGCGGCGCCAGCAGGCTGCCCTTCTCGCGGGAATCCAGGTACAGCACGCCGATCGACTTCGTCTCGCTGACCATGTCGGCGCGGTCCAGGTAGCGGACGAGGCGCAAGGGCGCGCAGGCGACGTGGCGGATGCCCAGCTGAATCGTCTCGCCGTGGTGCTCCTTCACGTTCTCGTCCAGCAGGTCGCCCACGATCTTGATGTCGCCGCTGGCGAACACCTCTTCCGGGATCTTCCGGCTGGTGGCGAAGCGGTTGCCGGGCAGCGTGATGCGCCCGCGGGCCCGCGCCAGCTTCATGTCGAGGCCCGAGGCGCCCGACAGCATGATGAACCCGCGCTCCGCGCCGGTCACCTCGATGGCGGCATCGAGCACCAGCGCGAGCACCTCGTCCAGGACGCGGCCCGAGCCGAGGGCGCGGAGGCCCTCGAGCAGCGCCGCCAGCTGCCGCAGGTCGCTCACCGCGGTCACGGGCGTCCGCTCGCTCGACGGCGCGCTGTCGCCAATCCGGAAGACAATGTCGGTGCCCGCGGCGCGGCCGAACTGCAGCCGGTCCCCGCTCACCAGCTTGTGCTCGGTGATCTGCGACTCGTTGACGAACGTCCCGTAGCGCGAGCCGCGATCCTTGAGGATGTAGTGACCCTCGACAGCGACGATCTCGGCATGGTCCCGCGACACGTCGCTGCCGTTGAGCCGCACGTCGTTCTCGGTGCGGCGACCGATGGTGATCTGAGGCTTGTCGAGCGGGATCACCCGCAGGCCCAGGCCGTCGTTCAGTTCGAGGCGTGCGTCGACCATGTCTCCAGCGGATCAATTCTAGCGCGAGAGGCCCGCGCGGGCGGCCAGGCGCCGGACCCGTGCGATCAGAACCACGCCCACGCCGCGGCGGCAGCCGCGGCGGCGGCCGCGGCGGCAGCCGCGGCGGCGGCCGCGGCGGCGGCCAGCGCCGGCACGAGCCATCGGCTGCCGGACCGGCGTGTCGTCGCGGGCGGAGGGATGCGGGGCTCGGCGGTCGCCGTGCCGCACCGGTAGCAGATCAGGGCGTTGGCGGCGATCTCGGTGCCGCAGGACCGACATTTCATGTCACGATCTTACGGCACCCGCGATGATCCCGCTCAAGGACGTCATCCGCTCGCGGACACGCCCGGTGGTGACCACGAGCCTCGTCGTGATCAACACGCTCGTCTTCCTGTGGCAGCTCACGCTCTCACCCGGCGACGTCGAGCGGTTCGTGTATACCTTCGGGCTCGTGCCGGCGTACTTCTCCGTGCCCAGCCTGTTCACGTCGATGTTCATCCACGGCGGCCTCGCGCACGTTGGGGGCAACCTGCTCTATCTGTGGATCTTCGGCGACAACATCGAGGATCGCCTCGGGCATGGCCGGTTCCTCGCCTTCTATGTCGCGACGGGCGCGGCCGCCGCGCTCGCGCAGACCGTGATGGACCCCGCCTCGACCATCCCGATGGTCGGGGCCAGCGGCGCCGTCGCCGGCGTGCTGGGCGGGTACTTCGTCCTCTACCCCCAGTCGCGGGTGCTGACGCTCTTCCCGTTCCCGGTAATGCTGTTCGAGGTCCCTGCCTTCGTCTTCCTCGGCCTGTGGTTCCTGGTGCAGTTCGTCAGTGGCCTCGGCTCCCTGGCCGCTTCATCCGGCGGCCTGCCCGGCGGCGTGGCCTTCTGGGCGCACGTGATGGGCTTCGTGGCCGGCGCGGCGCTGGTCCGCCCGATGCAGCGGCCCGAGCGGGCCCGCGTCGAGTGGTGGAGCCCTTGATGCAGGGCACGTGCTAGCATGGATCTCTTGTCCTGGAGGACGTTCGACTCCCTATGCTCCACTCAGCCCTCATCGGCTTCCCCGGCAGCGGCAAATCCACCCTCTTCCAGCTCATGACCAGCGCGAAGGACCACCCGCGCGGCGGAAAGGGCGACACGGCGATCGGCATCTCGAAGGTGCCGGACGCGCGGCTCGATCGGCTGACGGCGATCTTCAACCCGAAGAAGCGCGTCCCCGCCACCATCGAGTTCATCGACGTGGTCGCGGCCGGCAAGTCCGCCGCGTCGGCGCTGGTGGACGTCGCCGGCTACAAGAACGCCGATGCGCTGGTCCACGTCGTGCGCGCCTTCCGCGATCCGGCGGTCCCCCATCCGGCCGGTTCCGTCGATCCCGCGCGCGACGCCCAGGCGATGGAGGACGAGCTCATCCTGGCCGACCTCGGCGTGGTCGAGCGCCGGCTGGACCGGCTCGACAAGGACCTCAAGAAGCAGAAGTCCGCCGACGGCGAGCGCGAGCGCGACCTGCTGCTGCGCTGCAAGGCGGCGCTCGAGAACGGGCAGCCGCTGCGTGCGCTCGGCCTGTCGCCCGAGGAGAGCAAGCTGCTGCGCGGCTTCCAGCTGCTGTCGGCCAAGCCGCTGCTGCTGGTGATCAATCTCGACGAGGCGGACATCACCGCGGCGGCCCGCGTCGAGGACGCCGCCAGGCAGACGGGGCTCACCGCGTTCCTGTCACGCGCCCGCACGCTCGCGGTGCCGGTGTGCGCGAAGATCGAGCTGGAGATCGCGGCGCTGGAGCCTGCCGATGCGGCGGCGTTCATGCAGGACCTCGGCCTGGCCGAGTCCGGGCTCGATCGCGTGATCCGCGCGAGCTACGAGCTGCTCGGCTACATGTCGTTCTTCACGGTCGGCGAGGACGAATGCCGTGCCTGGTCGATCCCGCGGCACACCATCGCGCAGGAGGCGGCCGGCGAGATTCACAGCGACATCCAGCGGGGCTTCATCCGGGCCGAGGTCGTGGCCTACGACGCCTTCATCGCCCGCGGATCCATGCACACCGCTCGCGAGCACGGCGAGCTCCGCCTCGAGGGCAAGGAGTACGTCGTCCAGGACGGGGACATCATCAACTTCCGCTTCGCGACATAGCGGTCCAGCACCGCCTTCCTCAGCTCTTCTTCCGGATCTCCTGCGACACGCGCGCCAGCTCCAGCATCAGCTTCTCGTAGGCCGCCTGCCACTCCGCAGGCGGCATGTCGCCCTTCTGGAGCTTCAGCTCCTCGGCCTGTGCCTCGAGAGTGCGCTGCTGCCTGATGAGCCCGGCCAGCTCCGGGTTGCCGGCCACCGCGGCGGGCTCGGCATCCAGGCTCCAGAGGCGCGCGAAGCCGCCATCGGCACCCTCGGCCCCCTGCTCACGGCCCTGACCGTCGCCGTTGTCGTCGATCAGCGCGCGCTCGGTGCTCAGCTGGCCCCGCTGCTCGTAGTGCTGCTTCACGGCCAGGCTCGCCGCCTCGAAGACCTCCAGGACGGACGTGCGGCCGTTCTTGTCGAGGTCCGTCGATGCTTCCGACAGCGCCTTCACGAAGTACTCCGGGAACACCGTGGCGTACTTCTGCGCGGCCGAGTTCGTCGCGGTGATGACCACGCGGCCCTTGGCCTTGAGCGTGTCGAGGAACGGGAAGCTCGCCTCGGTGGTGTTGACGAACACCAGCCGCGCCGGGAGGCCGGTCAGCAGCTGGTTCCATTCCACGGCTGTCATGTCGGGCCCGACCAGGTTGAACTTCGCGACGTCGCCGTCGAAGGTGCCGTGCCCGAACAGGACGACGAGGAGCAGATCGTCCTTCGTCGCGACCTTGCGGATCTCGCTGAAGGCCGCCTTCACGTTCGCGGCGGACCCGGTGGTGCCGCCCGACACCGACTCGTCGGTGAGCACGCGCACGTGCGTCGCGTCGAACCCGTAGCGGTCGACCAGCGTCGACTGCAGCGTCGCACGCCACTGCTTCATCTGCTCGGCGTATTTCTCCCCGCCGGACGCACCGGACACGATGAGGGCGAACCGCGTCTCGGCCGACGCCGCCTGCGCCAGGAGCAGGAGGACGGTCATCGGGAGCACGGTGATCCACGCACGCGTCATCGTCGGTCCTCCATCCGCGTCAGGCCAGCCCGTAGCGGCGGCGGGCGACCCACTCGGCCGCCAGCAGCCCTATGATACCGACCAGCGTCCACGCGTTGTGCCACAGGTCCTTCATCTCGGTGGCGGGATCGGGCTCGTCTGCCCGCAGCAGTCCCCGCAGGGTCGCTGTCTCGTCCGCGCGGAGGTACCGACCGTTCGTCGCATCGGCCAGCCGCTGCAGCACCGGCTCGTTGAGGGCCAGGTCCGCCATCTCCAGGTCAGCCCCGCCCACCAGCACGTGCCGCGTCGCGGTACCGAGCGTCAGTTCCCCCCGACGAGCCTCGGCGTCCAGGCGATACACACCGGCGCGATCGAAGCGGACGGGCGCACCGTAGCGCGCCCCTCGGGGATCCCGCAGGGCCGGCTCGAGCGTTCGCGCGGCCCCGTCGGGGTCGGTCACGGTGATCGAGACCGCCGCATCGGGGGCGGCCTGGAAGCGGCCGTTGCGGACCATGACCGAGACGGGCTCGACATCCCCCGCATTCGGCACCGCCATCGCGGGCAGCGCGACCGGCCCCGGTGACGCTGCGGCCAGCCAGCGCACGAGTTGCCGCCAGATGGTGTCGTAGGCGGTATCGGCCGCGGGCCGCAGCATCCGCCACCGCCACGAGGCCTCGCCGGCGAATACCATCGTGCGCCCCTGGCCGTACCGCTGGACGGCAATCAACGGGTGCGCATCTCCACCGGGGCTCGAGGTCACAGCGAGGATCTGCGCGCCCGGTCGCGGGCCGCCCATCAGCGAGACCGACGCCAGCGGCGGCAGCGTGCGCCAGAGCGCGCGGCTCGCCTCCACCGAGGGCGCCAGCCGGGTGGCCGGGTGCGCCGCGCCGTCGTTGGTCACCGCCGGCGCATTCACCGCCTGCCCCTCGTCCCCCTCCGGCACCCGCGGCGCCGAGGTTCCCCGATCCGTCAGGTCCACCGGGAGCGCTTCGGCCAGCGGTGTCCCGGTGAGCCCCTGGCGCTCGAACGACCGCCCCCCGAGCACCAGCAGGCCGCCGCCACGCTCCGCCACGAACCGCGAGGTCAGGTCCAGCTGCTCGCGCGTGAAGAACTCCGCTTCCACGTTGCCGAAGACGATGGCGTCGTACTGGAACAGCGCATCGATGGTCGTCGGATAGCCGCTCGACAGCGCCGCGGCACGCGATTCGCCTGCCTGGACGAAGTACGTCGGCTGCCCGTCGTCGTTCTGGCCCTTGCGCACGACCGAGTCCACGTCCAGGCCGCGGTCCGACGCCAGCGCCCGCTTCAGAAACGTGTGCTCGAAACCCGGCGCGCCTTCGACGATGAGGATGCGGCGGCGGGCCACCTGTGGCGGCACCAGCACGCTCCGTCGATTGTTGTCGCCGGAGAGCTCGTCGGCGCCCGCGCCGACGTCCACGGTGTAGACCGTCGGCTGGTCCGCGGAGGGCGAGACCGTGAACACCTGGTGCACAGGCGCGCCGTCGGCGGCCGGCGCCACCCGCCGCACCTCGATGGGCCGGCCGTTGGCGCTCAGCCGGAACTCGATGGGGTCGGTGCCGAAGCCGAGGCTGATGGCCGACACGCTCAGGTCGATGGCGGCCTCGGGCAGCACGGCCTCGCCGGCGGTGAGATTGAGCACCGCGCGGTCGCGCAGGGAGGTGTCGCCGATGCCGACCGGAAACACGTGCGCGCCCGCGACGCGCCCCGGTTCGAGCGAGCGTCCCGACGTGTCGCCACCATCGGTGAGGACGACGATGCCCGCGACGCTCTCGTGGCGATACCGCTCGGCGGCATCTTCCACGGCAGAGGTCAGGTCGCTGCGGCGGGCGACGGGCGTCAGCTCGTCCGGACGGGCCCGTGCGACGGCGTCGCCAAACGAGAGCAGTTCGACCCGGTAGGCTGGCCCCAGTTGCGAGCCGATGTCCGCCGCGACCGCACGCGCGCGCGCCAGCCTGGTCTCTCCACCCGCATCGGCCACGCCCATGCTGCGCGACACGTCCACGAGGACAGGGACCACGCGGCGACTGGGTTCATCCGAGGGCTCGATGGCCACCGGGCGCAGCAGTGCGGCCACGACCAGCAGGAGCGCGGCGGCGCGGAGCCCGATGAGGAGCGCGCGCTGGGCGCGGGTGAGGACGGCCGGGACGCGTGCGTAGGCCGCCCAGGCCAGCAGCGCGGCCAGCCCGAACGCCAGGGCATACCCCCACCACGGCAGCGCAACGGCAAATCGCATGACGTGGGCTCCCGCCTACCGTGGAGGCTTCCGCGGCGCGGCGAGCGACTGGTAATAGCGGTCGACCATCTCCTGGTAGTCACTGGAGACGCCCTGGTGTCCGCCCGCATTCAGGCGCTCGCGGGCCTCCCGTTCGCGCAACTGGCTCGACACACGCGTCTCCGTGCGCTCGAGCGCCGTCAGCATGCCCTTCTTGAGCGATTCCCACTTGCCGAAGTCCTGCTTGAACGCCTCGGTGCCAGGCGCGGACAGGCTCGGATACCAGTTCTCGGGCGTGGCCAGTCCGTTCTGCATCTCCGGGCTCGCCTGCTTCAGCTCCCCTGCCAGCCGCTGCGCCTCGCGCATGCGGTCCGCGGCCTCCCGCTGCAATCGGCTCAGGCGCTCCGCACGGCCGCCGCCGCCACCGGCCTGGCCACCGGTCGCCCCCTCCTGGCCCGGCGAGGGTGACGCGGACGGCTGGCCCGGCTGCCCGCTTGCGTCGGATTGCGGGCGCCCGCCCTGCTGGCCCTCGCGCGCCTCCTGCTCGAGGGCCTCGATCGTGCGCTGCAGTTCGCCCAACTGGTCGCGCAGCTCGCCGGCGCGAGCGAGCTGATCGGACAGCCGCTCCGTTTCCCGGTCCGCGGTGCCCGCGGCCTCGCCCATCCCTCCGGCGATGCGATCGAGCGCCCGCGCCAACTCGCGGGACTGCTCGCCCTGCCGGGATGCCTCGGCCGGCCGACGCAACGCTTCGGCCGTTGAGCGCATGCGCTCGGCGATGCGCTCGCGTTCCAGGTCTCGCGCGGCCTGGCCTGCCGCCTGCCGTCCGTCGGTGTCGGCATCGTCGCCGGACGCACCTGGCGCCTCGCTGAGATCGCGCGCGGCCTGGCGCAGCCGATCGGTGCGCTCGGCCAGTCGCTCCTGCTCGGCGGCCAACCGACGCCGCGCCTCCTCGCCGCCTGCCCCCGGCGCCAGGCGTTCGGCTTCACTGGCCAGGCGCCGCTCGGCTTCGGCCACCTGGCGTGTCTCGAATTGCAGTTCGCCCATCGCGCGCCGGCGCTCCTCGGGACGCGCTCGTTCCATTTGGCGCGTCAGGTCGCGCAACTGCTCGGCCGCCTGGCCACTGCGCGCGCTTGCCTGTTCCGGATCGTCCCGCCGCAGCTCGCTGCTGGCGCCACGCATCTGCTCCGAGATCTCGCGCAACCGACGGCTGCTGGCCGATGGCTGGTCCTGCGGTGTCCCCCCTTGCTGCGATTGACTGCCGCGACTCTGCGACTGGCTCCCCTGGCTCGGCGACGGCTGGCCGCGCGACGGCGAGGACTGGTTCTGCTGCGAGTCCGACGAGGCGCGGGAGGACTGCTGTATCTGCTTCGACAGCTCGTTGGCCTGTTCGGCCAGCTGCTGCTGCTCGCGCGTCAGCCGCTCGAGCTGTCGTTTGATCTCCTCGTCGTTCATGCGGTCGCGGCTGCGGGCCAGTTCGCGCTGGGCCCGCTGCAGGGCCTCCTGGCGCCGCGCCAGCTCGCGAATCTTCGCCAGCGCATCGTCTTCCGGCGTGCTCTCCGGGCGCGACTCGGTGTCGTTCGGCGTCTCGTAGTTGGTCTGCTGCTGCTTGCGCAGCTGCTGGTCGAACAGCGTCGACAGGTCCGGCGTCTGCCGGTTGCCGGCGCCGCCGCCCTGCTGCTGCCGCGCGATCTGCCGGCGCTTCACATCGGAGTCTGCCTTGAGCAATTGCTCCAGCGCCTCCATCTCGTGCGGCAGCGCCTCGGCGGTCTTCAGTCCGTCCAGCTCGCCAGCCGCCCGCCCCATGGCCTCGACCGCGCGCCCCATCGGATCCTCCCCGCCGGGTAGCGTCGATTGTCCTGGCCGAGGCCGGCGGCGGCGGGGATCCGCCAGCTCCGCGGCCACGTCGCCGGCCTGTTCCGCGGCCCGGGTCCGCAGCTCCGACTGGGCCTCCGCCACCGCCTTGATGTCGGTGGCCGACTGCTTCGCGCCGGCGCGACGGGCCCGCGCGTCCAGCTTCCACGTCGCGGCGATGATCTCCTTCTGCGCTTCAGCGAGCTCCTGCAGCTGTGGGCTGCCCTGCTGGCCCATCGCCTGGCTCTGGGCCGCGACGAACGTCTCCTCGAAGGGCTTCACTTCCAGGAAGAAGATGTCGCTCCGCGTTTCGGCGCCGCGCCGTCCCTGGCCCACGTCCCGCGCGCGGGCGTGATAGGTGACGAAGTCGCCGGGGCGCACACCGAGGCTCTCGAGCTGGATCAGATGCCGTCCCGACGCGCTGACGGCGCGGTTGGTGGGGAACGGCACGACCGTGTCCTTCTGGCCGGGGGTCTGGAAGACCAGCTCGAGACTCGCCACGCCGAAATCGTCCTCGGCGCGCGCCTCGATCTCTACCTCCTCCAGGGGCGTCACCTGCTTGTCGCCGCCGGGACGCATCACGCGCACGTCCGGCGGGCGGTCGTTCAGCATCCGGATGAAGTACTCGGTGTCACCCGGGTTCTCCAGGCCATCGACATCCGTGAGGGCCACCCTGTACGCGCCGTCGGCGCGAATGGGCAGCGAGGCGGACAACTGCGTCGCCTGGCCCGCGAGCGACACCCGCGTGCCATCGCCCATCGCGAGCGCCCCGGTCGTCACCGGCTTGTCCGTCACGATGGTGAGGTCGACGGTCGTGCCCGAGGGACCGTAAATGTCGCCGCCGTCTTCCTCGACACGCGGCTCGAGCCCGAGCCCCTCCGGATAGCGGTACCGCAGGTCGATGCGCGTGACGCGGGCCGGGCGAATGACGTCGATGGCGAACTCGTCCGAGCGCGCGGGACCGGCGGTCACGCGGTACCCGAAGGACCGCTGCAGGCGGTCCAGCGTCACCGTGAAGGTGCCGTCGCCGGCCGGCGTCATGCGCGTTCCCGTGCCCTCGGCAGCCTCGGCGACATGTAGTTCGGGCACGAGTCCCGTGTCGAGCCCGCGCAGTCGGGCCGTGATCGTCAAGGACGATCCGGCGCGGACCTTCGACGTTCCGGGGGACACCTCGATCAGCAATCGTGTGGGCAGGAGGTACGCGGCGGCCACGCCAAATCCGCGGGACACGGTCGGAGCAAAGGCCGCACTGCCGGCCAGCAGCACGAGCGTCGCGGCTCCGGCGCCGATGGCCGCACGCCGCAGGCCCTCGCTGCTGATGATGCGCTCGAATCCGACGGCCTCGACCGCGCGCACCGCCTGCATGGCCACGGCGGCGGCCGGGACCGTCCCGGACGCGCCGTGCTGAACCGCAGTCACGACGACGTCGTCGAGGCCACCGGCGCGTTCTTCGATGAAGCGCGCGAGCTGGAGGTCGGTCGGCGGGTTCCGGACCGGCCACAACGCACAGGCGAGCGTGACGGCGACCATCGCGAGGACGAGGAGGACGACGACGGCCAGTGCAAGCCCTTCGGACGCAAGGAGCCACACCGTCAGGGCGCCGACCCCCAGCAGCATCGTCGCCGCGGCCGCGCCGGTCGTCCACGCACTCAGACGAACACCGCGCGCCCACCGCCGCCGGACCTCGGCAAGCACCGCCCCGAGATCGTTGTGCTGCTCGACCATGGCTTCCGATCCGCCTCCTACTTCCTATTTCCTATTTCCTATTCCCTGTCTGTTGATCCTACGCCATCACATGGCGCGGCGGCCCACCAGGCCTTCCCCCGCCAGCGCCACGAACATCACGAGCAAGCCCCATTGCCAGAGCCGCTGGTCGTCCTCGGCCTTGCGGGCCTCGGTCACGACATCCGGCTGAGCCGTGCGCGGCACGCGGGGAACGGCGGCGAGGAACTCGTCCGGCGACATCGGGGCCGGGTTGGACTCTTCGAGATTGACGTTCACGGCCACCCGGCGGCCGGCGGCCTCGCCTTCCGGCGACGACAGGTGCACGCCGGGCTCGGCGGGCACGCCGGCCGGGACCGATGGCAGCGTCCACGACTGGGGTTGCCGGTCGGTCTCGGTCAGGTAGCGCCCGGCCTCGACCATGAATGGGACAAACGCAGGGCTCAACGGGAAGCGGTTCCACCTGTTGTCCAGATCCGACGCGAACAGCAGCAGCCGGCCACGGGGCCGCGGTTGCTCGAGGAGCGCCGCGGGACCGCCCGAGAACCTGGCCAGGACCCGCCGCCCGGCGTCACCCACCGCCCGGTACTGCTCGAACACGACGTCACCGAGCGCCGCCGCGGGCATCGCGAACGGCCGCAGCACCGGATGTCGCGTGTCCTCGAGCACGAGCGTCGCGCCCCCGCGTCCGAGGTCCCTGGGCTCTGGCGCAACGGCGGTCGGGGCCCCGATCATGTCGCCGAGCGTGGCGGGATCGATGTCGGGACCAAGCGCCACCAGCGCGGACCCGCCGCCCGACAGGTATGTCCCAATCAGCTCCCGGCCCCGCCGCTCGAGCGTCCGCGTGCCGAGCAGCATCACGGCGTGCTCGCGTGCCATCTGCTCCGACGTCCAGGCCGACAGCCGGCGGCCATCGAGCACCGTGACGGTGAACGCCCGGCCCTCGTCGGCGGCCCCGAGCGCACGCTCGACATAGAGCCCGCCTCGAAAGGACGTGGGGTCGGCCACCACCACCAGTATCCGCGTCGGGGCCGCAGGATCCAGCACGAGGTACCGCGCATCGTCCGCCGGGACACCAGCCTCGTCGGCTACGGCGACCACGGCCGCCCCGGCCGCGGGGGTATCCGCATCGAAGGTCACAGGGGCCACTGACTGCGGGGGGATGGCCACGGTGAGTCGCGACGTCTCCGCGCCATCGACGGTCAGCGTCGCGACGGTGGTGCGCGCGTCGAGGCCGAAGTTCCGTACCGCCGCTTCGACGCGCGCGCCCCTGCGCTCCGCGGCAATCACCGCCAGGTTCTGCAGCGGGGCCTCCACGCGCACGAGGCGCACCTCGACGTCCTGGGCCAGGCCCCCGCGAGGGGCCCCTTGCCAGCCGACCTGTTGCAGATCGGTCACGACCACTACCTGCCCGGCGCGCGGCCCCAGCACCTCGGCGGCACGCGCCAGCGCGGCGGCATACCGTGTCCCGGCGACGCCGGGGGTCAGGGCGCCGATCGCTGCGGTGACCGCGCCTCGGTCGGTGGTGGGCGGGACGACGATGTCCGCCGACTCGTCGAACGCCACGAGCGCCACGGCGTGGGTGGAGGGCGCGTCGCCGACGGCCTGCAGCGCGAGGGCGCGAGCCCGGTCGAACACTCCTGGCGCCGACAAGCTGAAGGACCGGTCCACGGCGACGACGGTCACGGCCGCGTCGGCGGCGAGGATGCGCCCCGCCAGGTAGGGGCGCGCGAACGCGCCGGCGAGCAGGACGAGCGCCGTGACCCGCAGCGCCAGCAGGATCAACTCCCGCAGCCGCTTGCGGCGCTGCTGCTCCACCGGGCTCTGGGTCAGGAGCCGGATCGCCGGGAACTCCACGATGACGTCCGTGCGGCGCCGGAACAGGTGCAGCGCGATCGGCACGGCGATCGCGAGGATGCCGAGCAGGTAGAGCGGTGAGAGGAACGACAGGCCGCCCACCGCTACAACGCCCTCCGCCGCGTCTGAAGGTACGCCAGCAGCGCCACCTCCAGCGGCTGCGACGTGTCCAGCAACGTGTAGTCGATGCCGTTCTGGCCCAGCACCGTGCGGAAGTTCGACACCATCGCGTCGAGGCGCGCCCTGTAGGTGTCCCGCACGGCAGCGGGCACGGCCACGACCTCGTGATTGCTCTCGACGTCACGGAAGCGCGCCGCACGGTCGAAGGGAAAGCTCAGCTCGTGCGGGTCGAGCACCTGGAACACCACGACGTCCGTGCCGCGGTAGCGGAAATGCTTCAGGCCCTCGATGATGCGATCCGGGTCGTCGAGCAGATCCGAGATGAGCACGACCAGCCCCCGCTTGCGGATGGCCTGCACGAGATCGCCGAGTGGCTTCGCGATGTCGGTGCGCGCGCCGAGCGTCAGCCGCTCGAGCGCCAGGAGCACGGTTTTCAGGTGCCCGGGCCGCGCGCTCGCGGGCAGCAGGGTCTGGATCTGGTCGTCGAAGGTGAGCAGTCCCACCGCATCGCGCTGCCGGTTCATCAGGTATGCCAGCGCGCCCGCCAGGAAGGACGCATACTGCAGCTTGGTGACCTCGTGGGAGCTGTATCCCATCGACCGGCTGACGTCGAGGAGGATGTGGCACTCGACGTTGGTCTCCTCCTCGAACTTCTTGACCACGTGGCGGTCGCTGCGCGCGTAGATCTTCCAGTCGAGCGTCGCGAGGTCGTCTCCCGGCAGATACTGGCGATACTCGGCGAACTCCACGCTGAAGCCCTTGAAGGGGCTCCGGTGCAAGCCCGTCAGGAACCCTTCCACGATGGTCTTCGCCTTCAGGTCGATCGAACCCAGCCGGGCCACGATCGCCGGGTCGAGATACCGCGCCTGGCCCGCCATGACCTTACAACCCGCTCGTCGGCAGGGGCACCGTGTCGATCAGCTGCTCGATGATCCGCTCGGAGTCGATGCCCTCCGCCTCGGCGTAGAAGTTCGGGATGATCCGGTGCCGCAGGATCGGCTTGGCGAGGGCCTGGATGTCCTTCGCCGACACGTGCAGCCGACCGTGCATCAGCGCCCGCGCCTTCGCCCCGAGCACGAGGGCATGCGAGGCGCGGAGGCCCGCGCCCCACTTCACCCACTTCTGCACGAAGTCGAGCCTGGCGCCGCGGCCCGGCCGCGAGTTGTCGGCCAGCCGCACGGCGTAACGCGCGACCTCGTCGGCAATCAGCACCTGCCGCACGTACTCCTGGATGCGGAGGATGTCCTCGCCGTCGAGCACACGCGCCGGCTCCGGGCGCGCCGTGCTGGTCGTGTCGGTGACGACCCTCACCTCGTCGTCCTCGGACAGGTAGGTCATCACGACGTTGAACAGGAAGCGGTCGAGTTGCGCCTCCGGCAGCGGATACGTGCCCTCGAGCTCGATGGGGTTCTGCGTGGCCAGCACGAAGAACGGGCGGTCGAGGGCGTACGTCCGTCCCGCGGCCGTCACGTGGTACTCCTGCATCGCCTCGAGCAGCGCGGCCTGCGTCTTGGGCGGCGTGCGGTTGATCTCGTCGGCGAGGATGATCTGCGCGAAGATCGGCCCGTGGACGAAGCGGAGCGTGCGGTGCCCCGCTTCCTCGTCGAGCACCTCGGTCCCTGTGATGTCCGCGGGCATGAGGTCCGGCGTGAACTGGATGCGCTTGAAGCTGAGGTGCAGGATCTGCGCGAGCGTCTTCACCAGCAGTGTCTTCGCCAGGCCGGGCACGCCCGTGATGAGGCAATGGCCGCCGCAGAACAGCGCCATCAACACCTCGTCCACCACCTCGTCCTGCCCCACAATCACCTTGCGGAGCTCCGTGAGAATCTGCCGCCGGCCCGTCGCCACCCGCTCGGCCAGATCCGCTGTCTCCCGCTCGACCGTTCGCTCCATGTCCCCCGCTCTCTATCGCACCTGCCGCACCTGCCGCACCAGGTGCACCAGGTGCACCTGCACCCGCCCGCACCCATTCGCACCGGCCCGCACCCGCCCGCACCTGTCTAGTGCGTCAGCGAGTACACGACCTCGTTGATCCACATCTGATACGCCTGCGCCGTCCACCGGATGTAGCCCGGGTACTCGGCCGCGTTCGACCACTCCACCCCGTCGCCCATGTCGGTGTTCCAGTTCATCAGCACCATCGGCCGGCCCGCATCGTCCAGGATCGCGCGCAGGTGCGGCTGGAAGCCACCCTTCTCCCACGTCCGGCCGCTGAAGAACGACCCGAGCCCGGGGATCTGCGGGTACTTGTCGATCCGGTAGAAGCACGTGAAGATCGGATGGGGGGGCTCGAGCTCCACAATCTCACGGTCGGGGAACACACGGCGCATCTGACGCACGGTCAGGTCCCACTCGTACGGACCGTGGAAGTCGTCCATCGTCAGCGTCCCCCCGCGCAGCAGGAACTCGCGCAGGATCCCCACTTCGTGGTCGCGGAGCTGCAGGTTGCTCGGCTCGACGATGTAGATCCAGGGATGCTGCCAGAGGCGCTCGTCGTCGAGCTCGAGGACGAGCGGATCGCCGACCTCGATCGCGGTGACCGACTTGATCCGCCGGGAGAGGTTCTGCTCGGCCGCGGGTGCGTCGATGGCCCAGGGATCCTCCCAGTAGCTCATCCGCGGTCCGCCCCGTCCCTCCTCGGCCCACGAGTGATAGCGGATCCGCACGAACGTCCACTGCAGGCCCGCCAGGCGGTCGTTGGGCAGCGCCGGCATCTGCGCGTCGGCCACGAGCGGGAGCACCAGCAGGGCCGAAGCAAGGCAGAAGGCACAAGGCAGAAGGCAGAACCGTGTCACGAGCCGCATTGTTTTGCCTTTTGCCTTTTGCCTTTTTCCTTCTGCCTTCTGCCTTCTGTCTACCGCCCCCCGACGAGCTTCAGCAACAGGTCCTGCGCCCGTGAATACGTGGGCGCGATCTCCAGCGCCGCCAGCGCCTGCTTCCGCGCCTCGTCGCGCTGTCCGGCTTCGAAGAGGCCCTCGGCAAGGTCCGCGTGTGCGCCGGCCTTGTCCACCGGGCCCGCCGCAAGGGCCACGCGAAACATGCGGATCGCCTCGCGCGCGTCACCCTTCGCGAGCGCCATCCGGCCGAGCGTGCTGTGCGACGCGGCATCGAACGGATCCACGGCCACGGCACGCCGGAGCGCGGTCTGCAACAGCGCCGCGTCGGCCTTCGGGTCCACGAGGGACGCCAGCGTGCGGGCCGACGCCAGATCGGAGTGATCGAACCCGGTCAGGGTGTCCAGGGCCTTGATCGCTCGCGCCTTGTCACCGCGCGCCAGGGCAATCTCGGCAATCTGCGCCTGCGGGCTGTCGGGCCCGGTCGCGTGCGGCACCAGGAGGGCCGCACGCTCGAAGGCGGCGATGGCCTCGTCCGGCGCGGTCTTCTTGAGCGCGATCCCGAGCTCGACCTGCACGGGGAAGCTGCCCGGATGCGCCTTCGCAAGCGCGCGCAGCGCGTCCACGGTCTCGGCGCCCTTCAGCCCCTCAGGCACGGCCAGTGCCTGCCGGAGCGCGCCGTAGCGCTTCTCCAAGAACACGTCGAACGTCTTCTGGAGTGCATCGATCTCGACGCCGAGGACCTGCCGGATGGCGGTCGTCGTATCGATGCCCGTCGCATACGACTGCACGAGCGCCTTCAGCTTCGGCTGCCCATAGACCTCGACGATGTGATCGACGACCAGCGAGGACTGGAAGTACGCCAGCGAGATGGTCTCCGGGTTGCTGAAGCCGCTGTTGAGATCCGCGAGCGACAGTACCTGTCCCTTGTCGATGGCCCGCGCGAACGGGATGTCCATCTCGCGGCCCCACTCCGGCCGCGCCCGCTTCTCTTCGAACACCGAGATGCCTTCGGTGAGCCATCGCGGGATGCGCTGTTCGGACAGCTGCAGCGTGATGACGTGCGCCATCTCGTGCCACAGCGTCACGCCCCAGTTGAACTCCCCGGGCGGCCGCGCGCGCGGGGAGTCCATCGTGACGACGCGGCCGAAGCAGGCGCCGAGCGCGCCGATCATGCCCGGCAGCCCCACGTTGCGAACCGCGAAGTCGTCGTGGCGCGGGAACACCTCGATCAGGATCGGCCCCTTGGGGGTGAATTCCCATCGCTCGCTGAGGGCCTTCAGCGCCTCGCTGGCCAGCGGCGGCGCGTACTGCTCCATCACGCCCGCCTCGTCGGGGTGCAGCCGGATCTGCAGCAGCTCCCCTTCCTTGAGCGTGCCGAACTGGTCCAGCGTGTCGAGCAGGCCGAGCAGGTTGTAGGTGATGACGTCGTACGGATCCTGCCGGAACGCCGTCTCGAGCGCCCGCCTCGCGCCGCGCTCGTCGCCCGTCCGCATCAGGTGGGTGCCGAGATCGGCGTAGGCGCGCCAGTTCTCACGATCGAGCTGGATCGCCCGGCGCACGTGGTCCGCGGCCTCGTCGAAGCGGTAGTAGCCGGCGGTGACGGAACCGGCCACGCGGTGGAACTCCCCGTACGCCGGATGGATCTGCATGGCCTCGGCGGCCCGCGCCTCGAACGTGGCGGTGTCGCCCTCGACGTAGGCCAGGGCGCCCTCGAGCGCAATCGCCTCCAGGCTCTTCGGGTTCACGGCGCGCGCCTTCGCCAGCCAGTCCCGCGCCTCGGTCTTGCGGTCGTTGCCGATGGCGGCGTCGGCCATCAGGATGTGCGCGGCGACATTCCTGGGGTTGAGCTTGAGCGCGCGCTGGGCGAAGGCGAGCGCCTGCGGCGGGTTCTCGTCCGACAGCGACTGGGCCATGCCCACGAGCGCCGGCCCGTATTCCGCATCGCCCTGCAGCGCGGCCTCGAACGATCGCACCGCGTCGGCACGGTTGTACTTCTCGAGGAACAGCTCGCCCCAGGCGGCGTTGATCTCCACATCGGCCGGCGCCAGGGCCACCGCCTCGCGGAAGAAGCCGTTGGCGTCCTCGAAGCGACCGAGTGCCCGTGCCGCGCGGCCCGCGCGCAGGAAGTCACGCGCCGTCTCGGCGTCCTGGGCGGCCAGCAGCACGTACTGCAGGGTCTTCCGAGCCTCCGGACGCTTGCCCCGGTACAACTGCAGGAGGCCGAGCTCCACCGCGGCGTCGCCGCCGGGCGTCTTCGCCGCCAGGGGCTGGAGGAGGGACTCGGCGCGTGTGTAGTCGCCCACGGCCGCAGCACTCTTCGCGCGCAGGACGACGAGCGCGTCGGTGGGTGCCTGCGCCTGGGCGAGCTTCTCGACCTCGTCGTATTGCCCGGCGCGCCAGGCCTGTTCGGCCGGGGAACGCACCGGCGCGCCGCCACTGGACTGCTCCCGGGCCAGCGCCAGGCCGAGGCCCGCGGTCAGCGCCAGCGCAACGAGAGCGATCCCCCAGAATCGGCGTGTCATGGCCCTATGCCGGAGTATAGCTGAGGGGGACATGGGAGTTCAGACGCCCGAGGCAGGCTCCAGGCTCTAGGCTTCAGGCTTCAGGCTTCAGGCTTCAGGCTTCAGGCCACAGGCTAAAGGCCACAGGCTGAAGGCCACACAAGGCCAATTGTCCAGACGTCTCCAGCCCGGCCAGCGTGACAGTGAGCTCTTCCTGTAGCCTGTAGCCTGAAGCCTGTAGCCTAGCAAGACACACACTTGTGGTTGTTCTTCGCGCCGAGGCTTTCGAGGAGCTTGATGGTCTCCGGGTATGGCTGCGTGCGCTGCACCGGCCCGTTCGCCATGTCCACCGTCGTCAGGCCGGCGCGGTTCACCTTCGTGACGTCCGCGCCCTTGGCGACCAGGTACTGAATCATCTCGTTGTCGCCACGCGATGCCGCGTGATGGACGGCCGTATTCCCGTCGTCGTCGACGGTATTGACGTCGAGGCCAACCTCCTCGACGAGGAACTTCACGGCGGCCAGCATGCCGGTAGGCGCAAAGCGATGCGCGTTTCCGGCAAAGCCTTCACCGTACCCGACGCCCGCCGCCGCGTGCAGCGCACCGATGCCGGGGGAGCCGGCCGGCATCGGCGGCAACCGGGCCGGATCCCCGGCCTGCACGCCGCCCTGCTGCCGGGCCTGCGTGGGCCCCTTCATCGTGGTGATCACGGGATCGGCGCCGTAGGACAGCAGAAGCTTCATCCCCTCGATGTCGCTGGCGTAGGCGGCGCGCCAGAACGGCGTGGCCCCGGCCTCGTCGGTTCGCAGGAGGTCGAAGTTGTACTGGGTGTACCAGAGCTTCCTGCGCAGGCGCGCGTTGGGATCCGCGCCCTTGTCGAGCAGCGCCTTCATCAGCGCCAGGTAGCCGGTGCGCTGCTGCAGCTGCGCCCGCGGCTGCGGGTAGAACGACTTCGGGGCCCACTCGATGTTGATCGTCGCGTACAACGGCGCCGCCCCGGCGTCGCTGGCCATGTTCGGGTCCGCCCCCCGCTCCAGGAGGCCCATCGCCAGGTCGTAATGACCGTTGACGATGGCCATCAGCAGGGGCGTGGTGCCGTCGCCGCCGGTCCGCACGTTCACATCGACGCCGCCATCGAGGAGCGCCGTCACGGCCTGCGTGCTGCCCTGCCTGACGGCGTAATGGATGGCCCCGAACCCACCCTGTTTTCCGATGAGCTCGTTGTAGCGGAACGGCCGCGTGACACCGGCGATCTCGTTGGCGGCGTTCTGTGGCGTCGGGGCAGGCCGGCCGGCGGCCTGCGCGGAGCTCCGCTGCGTGGCCAGACGGATTTCTTCCTGCAAGGCCTCTTCCGGTGACGTCAGGGTCGAGATGTCGGTGACCTTCGAGGCCAGCGCGACGTCGGCGCCGACTTCGACGAGCACCTTGACCACCTCGGGACGATCGAAGGCCGCGGCGAACATCAGGGCCGTCTGGTCGCTGGCCTGCTCGCGGGCGTTGAGGTCCGCCTTGTGGGCCACGAGCTGCTTGACCGCGGCGACGTGACCGGACGCGGCGGCCAGCATCAGCGGCGTGGCGCCGGTGATCGTGGCCTGGTTCGGGTTCGAGCCAGCCTGGATCAACCGCTCGATCACGGCATCGTGTCCCCGCTGGCTGGCCAGGTGCAGCGCGGTGTAGCCGCCCAGGCGCGTCGTGGCGCGCACGTTCGCGCCGGCGTAGAGCAGGACGCCGACCATGTCGGCATCCCCCCGCATCGCGGCATGGTGCAGCGCGGTCGTGCCGTCTCCGAGCGCGGCGTTGACGTCGCCGCCGTTCTTGAGCAGCCTGCGGACGGCGGTGAGATCGCCTGCCTTCGCCGCATCCGCGACGGCGACACTCCGGCCGGGCTCGGTGCCGCCCCGAGGCTCTCCCGGGGCGGTGGCCGACGGGGCCGCGGACAGCCCGCCTCCGAGGGCCAGGACCACGATGACCAGACCGCCCCACCGTTTCAGCTGGGCCGTGTGCATGGGCTCTACTCCCCTGACGCCGTGGTCGGCGCCGGCTCGTTGAGGTCGAAGGTACCGGTGCTGTCCCCGAAGCTCGGCGTGTCCACGCCGAGGGTGTGCAGCACCGACAGCATCGGGTTGGCCATGGGCGTGCCGTCGGCGGCGCGCAGGTGCACGTTGCCCTTGATGGCGCCCCCGCCATGGCCGAGCAGGATGAGCGGACACCGCTTGTGGTTGTGGACGTTGGAGTTGCCCATCGGCGAGCCGTACATCACGACGGCGTTGTCGAGCAGCGTCTGGTCGCCTTCCTTCATCTGCGACAGCTTGTCGAGGAAGTACGGCAACAGGCTCACGTGATAGGTGTTGATCTTCGCGTACTCGGCGATGCGCTCGTCGCGGTCGCCGTGGTGCGAGGCGATGTGGAAGCCGGTGGTGACGCCGGTCTCCGGGTACACGCGGTTCGACACGTCCCGGCTCATCTTGAACGCGAAGGTGCGCGTGATGTCGGCCGAGAACGCCAGGGCCTGGAGGTCGAACATCAGCTTCACGTGGTCGGTGTAGGAGTCGGGCACGCCGGCGGGCGCACCGGGCAGCTCGCGGGGCTCCCCGCTCGTGTTGCTCGACTCCACCTTCTGGATCCGGCGCTCGATCTCACGCACATCGTCCAGATAGTCCATCAGGCGCGCGCGGTCGGCCGCGCCGAGCGTGCCCTGCAGCTCGTTCACCGAGGCGGTGACCCAGTCGAGGATGCTCTTGTCCTTGCGCCGGCGACGGGCCCGCGCCTCGGGCGTGGCGCCGACACCGAAGAGCTGATCGAACACCGCGCGTGGATCCCGGATCATGGGCAACGGCTCGCTCGGCGAGGCCCAGCTGATCGAGTCGGTGTACGCGCACGAGTACCCGTAGAAGCAGCCGCCCGCCTGGTCCACGCTCTCGATGCAGAGCTGCATCGAGGGGATCGGGGTCTCGTGGCCGACGTGCTTGGCGTAGATCTGATCGATCGACACGCCGGCCTTCACGTCCGACCCCTGCGTCTGGTGCGGATGAGCCTGGGTGAGGAACACGGCCGCCGACCGGAAGTGATCGCCGCCGATCTCGGGGGGCGTGAAGGCCTCGGCGTTGCGGACGTCCGTGCGGCTGATGATCGTCAGGTGCTCGCGGTAGTTCTCGAGCGGCTGCAGGCTCGACTTGCCGAACGTGAACTCGCGTCCCACTTCGGCCGGGGCCCAGAGGTAGTTCTTCTCGCCATAGGCGGTGCTGCCGGCGGCGCCGTGCACCATTTCAATGGCCACGAAGCGCCGCTTGCGCGTCATCTGCCGCGCCTCGGCCGCGCGCGCGGGCAGCATCGCTTCGAGGAGCGGGAGCGCCACGCTGACGCCGATGCCCTTCAGGACCGTCCGCCTGTCTAGCCGCCGCCGGGTGAGGAACGCCATGTTGCCGTGTCTCCTTGGGTCGCGGGCCTACTCGGGCCGTTCGGCGACGGTCTCGGTCGCCACTGGAATCTCCGCGCTCATGCGGAAGGCCGGGCTCTTCACGATCGCCTGCACGAACGCACTGAGCTTCAGGTTCTGGGCGCCCGCCTCGCGGACGATGCGCCGCACCATCGGCATGTCTTCGGCTTCGATACGCCGGCCCAGCGCGTAGGTGAGCAGGCTCTCGGTGAAGCTCAGCACGAATACGTCCTGGTGCTTCAGCAGCGCCCGGCGGAGGCCCGCCGGACCGTCCATGGGCGTGCCGTCGTAGAGCTCGCCCGTGGGATCGACCGGAGCGCCGTTGTCCTTGATGCGCCACTTGCCGGTCACGTCGAAGTTCTCGAGCGCGAGGCCCAGCGGGTCGATCACGCGGTGGCAGGACCGGCACGCGGGATTCGCGCGGTGCTGCTCCATGCGCTCGCGCACCGTGAGCATGCGCGTCCCGCCGGTCGCCTTGGTCTCCTCCAGCCCCGGGACGTTCGGCGGCGGCGCCGGCGGCGGTGAGCCGAGCATCACCTCCATCACCCATTTGCCGCGCATCACGGGCGAGGTGCGATCGGCCACCGACGTGAGCATCAGCACGCTGCCCTTGCCGAGCAGGCCGCGCCGTTCGTCGGGCACGGTCACGCGCTGGAACTCGTGGCCCGTGATGTTCTGGATGCCGTAGTGACGCGCCAGCCGCGCGTTGACGAAGGTGTGATCGGCGGTCAGCAGGTCCAGCACGCTGCGGTCCTCGCGGACCAGGCTGTCGAAGAAGAGCTCCGTCTCGCGCACCATCGCCCGGCCCAGCGAGCGATCGAAGTAGGGGTAGAGAATGGCGTCCGGCAGGATCTGCTCGACGTCGGCGAGGCGCAGCCACTGGCCCGCGAAGCGCGTCGCCAGCGCGTCGGATCGCGGGTCCGCCAGCATCCGCGTCACCTGCCGGTCGAGCGCGCCCGGCGCGGAGAGCTGCCCGGAGGTGGCCGCCTTCAGCAGCGCCTCGTCCGGCCCACTTCCCCAGATGAAGAACGACAGCCGCGACGCCAGGGCCAGATCGTCCAGCCGGTAGGGCCGGCCGGCGACGGCGGCCGCGGGCACCGGCTCGAGGCGGAACAGGAACTGCGGGCTGGCGAGAATCGCCTCGATCGCTGACGCGACGCCGTACTCGAAGTCCCCTTCCGAGCGGCCGTCCGCATAGAACCCCATCAGGCGCTCGAAGTCGCGCGCACTCACCGGGCGGCGGAACGCCTGCGTGGCCAGATCGCGCACGATCTTCCGGGCGCAGGTCTGCTCCTCGGAGGGCGCCGTCGGGCGGCAGGTGAAGATCTTGCGCCGGCTGTCCGTCTGCGACACCCCGGTGACGCGGGCCGGCCCGATGATGGCCATGTCCTTCAGGTGCGGCAGAGTGGTGACCCCGAACGACACGCCAATCTGCGTGTCGGCCAGCGTGTGGTCGATCGGCGCGATCAGGTCGTTGACGGGTCCCTCGAAGCGCTGGAGGAACGCCGCCGTCACGCGGTGGGCGCCCGCCGTGATGTGGACGGGCGGCGTCTTGAGCGACATCCCGCCGGACATGTCCGCCATCTTCGGATTCACGTCCAGCAGCGCCACGCGCTCGCCATCCACCGACACTTCCATCTGTTCGCCCGTGAAGGGCCCACCGAAGAGGAAACCGCACGCGTTGCCATGCAGCTCGAGACGCAGGCTGTAGTCTCCGTCGGCCGGGAACGTGTGCACCACCGACAGCCCGCCGCGAGTGCCGAGCGGCGCGCCGTCCACCTGTTCCATCTGCGAGGCCGTCTTCGGCACGCGGTAGAGCGCTTCCGCCGATTCGGCCTCCGGATCGCCCACCGCCAGCGCCGTCACCTTGCTCGCCGCCCGGAGGTAGGCCTCCATCAGCGTCGGCGAGAAGAGCTGCGAATCGGACACGTTGTCGAAGCCCGCGCTGAGCTGGTCGGCCGGCAGCAGGCCCGAGACGTCGATGTCGAGCGCCAGCAGGTCACGGACGGCGCGCGCGTACTCCGCCCGGTTCAGTCGCTGGAACACGCGCCCGCCGGGCCGGTTCGCGTCCGCGGCACGATCGACGGTGTGCTCCAGCTGCGCCGTCAGCGCGGCCATGGTGGCCGCGTCCGGCCGCTTGGCACCGGCGGGCGGCATCATGCCCGCTCGCAGCTTCCGGACGATCTTCTCGGTGGTCTCGGCATGCTCTGCCGCCCTGACCACGTCGTAGGAGGCCAGCGTCAACCCGCCCGCCTTGGCGCGGTCGCTGTGACACGTCACGCAGTATTGCCGCACGAGCGCCGTCTGCTCGGCCGGGGTGGGGATCGCCGGCGCCGTGGCGGCACGAGAACTCACGGGTGCCGGCTCGGCCGGAGGTGCAGGCGTCTGGGAGCGAGACGTCGCCAGACGCGGGGCGGGAGACGGGGAGGCCGGGGACGCCGGCGCGCCGGGGCGCTGCTCCGACGCGCCCACGAGCACGAGAGCGAGCATCGACGCCAGAAACACCGAGGGGACAGCGCGTCTCATAGGCAAAACCGTTTGGAAAGTATAGCGTGGACCCACGGGGCACGCGTGTCTCCCGATGTCTCTAGTAGAGGGGCCTCCAGGTGAAGAACATCACCGCCGCGAAGCCCTGCAGGAGCGCAAAGGCCACGAGCCAGGCGCTGCGATGTCGGGCCGGCACCGCCGCGCCGAGCCAGAGGAACGCCGGAAACAACGTCGAGGTGACCCGTCCGATCGACAGCAGCCCACCGGCCGCCATCGGTGGCAGCAGGTTGACCAGCAGCATCACCGCGTACGGAATCCCGAACCGGCGGTACACGGGCCACACGGCCGCGAGGATGAAGACCACGCTGGCAAGGTAGAACATGTCCAGCGCCTGCGAGGACGCGTACGCATACAGGCCGTGCGCGGTCACGTACTCCACCCGATCCGTCAGGACCGTGTCGAGGCTGCGGTAGGTGCGGCCCCAGGCCGCGTTCTGCGCCGTCCACGCGAATGGGGAGCCCGTCAGGAAGAGGATGAACGTCGAGTAGCACAGCATGCCGATGCCCGGCGCGGCCGCGGCCGCCACCCGATCGACCTGCTCCATCCACCGGACGCCGGCGCCGGCGCGCCACGCCTGCCACGACTGCTCCACGACCATCAGGCCCAGGACCACCGACAGGAACGCCCCGTTCGGCCGCGTCAGGCCGGCCAGCAGCCCCCACCCCGCCGCCGCCCACAACTCGCCCCTGCGGAAGTGATACACCGCCCCGACCACCGTGAGCAGGAACAGCGCCTCCGTGTACGGCACGCTGTAGAACAGGGCGAATGGATAGGCGGCCAGCAGCCACACCGCCGCCGCCGCCTGGCCCTCGTCGTCGAGGTGCGCGCGCGCGAGACGCAGGAAGTAGACGAGCGCCCAGAAGAACGCGATCAGCGACACCGCCACGCCGGTCCACAGCGGCTGCCGCCCGACGAACACCGAAACGTACCGGACCAGGAGTGGGAACGCCGGGAAGAACGCGATGTTCTGCTGCGTCCCCTCGGCGGCCGGGCTCCACTGGTAGCCCTCGTTGGCGATGCTGAGGTACCAGCCGGCATCCCACCGCGCCGGCAGGTCGAGGACGGCGTTACCGTAGATCTGGACGGGCGGCGGACCGGGGCCCGGCAGGCCGATGAGGACGACGGCGAGAAAGCCGATGCCGAGGACGCCGAGTCGGCTTGCGAGATGGATGGGAAGCACGGCGCGGATGTCGTCCGAGGTCCACCACCGCGCCAGCCCGCCGCGGACGCGCGACCAGAGCGGCACGCTCCGCCACCGCCAGTGCCGCAGCGCCGCGAGAACGCCCGCCCACACGAGCGGGCGCCACCAATCGGTGACCGACAGTCGCCCCCCGCCCACCGTCACGCGAAACCCGCCGAACAGCACGACGGAGAGCGCCAGCAGCACCGCCGCGACCGTGAGGACGTCCGCCGCGCGCACCCAGACCGGCAGGGGCGCGGGCAGGTCCCGGCGGGGGGGCGTCTCGTCGGCGGAAGACACGGCGCCCTATTGTCGCCCGAGCGCGCGATCTTCGATCCCGATGCGGCGCCACATCAGGGCGCCAAACCCGGCGAAGGCCAGCGGCCCCGTCACCGTCGCCCAGACGATGAGGGCCACGCCGGCAATCTCGCCGAGCACGGCGAGGTAGTTGGGGTGGCGCATCCACCGATAGGGACCGCGTGCCACGAGTGCGCGCCCGGGGAGCACCAGCACCCGGAAGGACCAGCGCTCGCCCAGCGAGGCGATCGCCCACAGTTTGAGGGCCTTGGCCAGACCGAAGATCGCCAGGCCAGTGAGCAGGGCCACCTGCGGAGCCGGGCCTCGCCACGCCCCCTCGGCCGCCATGGCGAGGAAGGCCAGGGGGTACGCCCACTGCATCGTGCGATACACATCCCCCGGGGGCTCCACCGCGCCCTGCCGGCGCAGGGCCGCCTCGTTGACCAGGGACAGCACGGCTTCGCCGCCCATCACGAGGAACACCGCGGCGGCGGTGAGCAGCGCGATCAGCACGCCGGGGTTCGTCACCGCGGGCTCCCGGGGAAGGCATCGCCGGCGTAGCGAATGGCGCTTCGCCAGGCGCCGGGCCAGATCGCCGCGGCTCGCGCCGCCATCGACACCGCGCGGGGCGAACTCACCAACCCGCGCAGGGTGCGATTGAACAAGCGCTTGGGCCCGAGGCGGGCCCGAAGTGACCGTGCGTAATTCAGGTGGGCACGGTGGGCGTCCTGCCGACCGTTCAGCACCTCCCCCACGACCGAGGCGGCGATCTCTGCACTGGCCAGCGCCAGGCGGATGCCATCACCCGTCATCGGATCGATGAAGCCGGCGGCGTCCCCGAGCAGCAGGAGCCCCGGACACCCTGGCGTGCGCGTGTCGATGGCCAGCGGGCCCAGCACCGTGGCGCGCGTGGTGGCGACCGCCCGCGAGAAGCGCGGCCCAAGCACGGGGTCGGCCTGCACGCGCTGGTACAGCAGCGCGTCCGGGGCCGGCCATGCGCCCGCGCCGCCATACGGCTGCACCAGGCACGCGTTGGCACGGCCGTCGGCCGTCGGCGCCACGCCGATGTAGTGGCCGTCGCGCACGTGCATCTCGCCCAGGCGCGACAGGCCCTCCACGCCGTCGAAGTACGCGCCAATGGCCCAGCGGCGCGGGCTGGCGGCGCAGGCCGACAGACCGCACGCCGTGCCCAGCCGCGAACGCCGGCCGTCGGCGCCAAGCGTCATGGGCGCGCACGCGGCCGTGACGCCGCCATCGCGGTGACGGACACGCACGCCGGACACATGGCCGAGCGCGTCGATCGCGGGCCCGATGACGGTCGCCTGCTCGACCAGGCGGACCCCGGCGTCCACGGCGCGCGCGATCAACCAGGCATCGAAGACCTCGCGCGTGACTCCGAGCCCCCGTACGCCTGCACCGTACTCACCGCGCACGAAGACCGGGCCGGGGCCGCTCAACAGCATCCCGTCGATCGGCGTCGACATGGCTTCCAACGACGCGAGATCGAAGTGTCGCCGCAGCAGGGCGACGGCCCCGGGATTGAGCGTGTCGCCGCAGAGTTTCGGCCGGGGAAACCGGCCGCGCTCGAAGACGATCACGCGAGCCCCCGCGCGCGCCAGCAGGCATGCCGCCAGCGCGCCGGCCGGTCCGCCTCCCGCAACGATGACGTCGGTCGCGTCGCGCACAGGCGTCACCTGGGCCGCGCATTCGCCGCGCCAAGGACTACGGCCGAGTTCTTGGACCCGAAGCCAAGGCAGTTGCAGAGTGCCGCCTCGACACTGACGGCCCGCGCGGTGCCCGGGATGAAATCCATATCGCAGCACGGATCCGGCTCCCGCAGGTTGATAGTGGGGGGCAGGCAGCCGTGGCGCAGGGCCAGCGCGGTGGTGACGATGCCGGCCGCGCCGCTGGCGCCCTGGGGGTGGCCGATCATGGACTTCGTGGACGAGCCGGGAACGCGGTCGGCCGCGGCTCCGAGCGCCACGCGGGTGCAGCGCGACTCGATGGCATCGTTCAGCTGCGTGGACGTGCCGTGGTAGTTCACGTAGCCGATCTCCTCCGGCGCCCGGCCCGCGGACGCCAGGGCGTCGTGGAGGCACCGCACGATCTCGGTCCCGTCGGGATCCATCTGGACGCGGTGGTAGGCGTCGCACGTGGACGCGTAGCCCTCGATGCACGCGTAGACGCGCGCGCCGCGGGCGCGCGCCCGATCCTCGCGCTCGAGCGCCATCATCCAGGCACCCTCGCCCAGCACGAAGCCGTCGCGCCGGCGGTCGAAGGGCCGCGATGCCTCCGCGGGGCGATCGTTGTAGTGCGTGGACACGGCCCGCATGCGCGAGAAGCCGAAGATCATGCCCGGCAACACGCAGCCGTCGGTGCCGCCCGACAGCAGGACGTCGTACTCGCCGAGCGCGAGGAGCAGCCGGGCGTATCCGACAGCATCGGTGGAGCTGGTGCAGCCGGTGGACAGCACGTGGCTGATGCCGCGCAGTCCCAGCGCGATGGAGATCTCGCTGGACACCATCCCGCAGATGCCCACGGCGATGGCGTAGGGCGTCACCTGACGGCCGCCGTTGGTGAAGAACTCGCGGTACTGCCGCTCCCCGACGTCGATGCCGCCGCCGCCCGACCCGATGATGACGCCCGCGCGAGGTTCGCCGAAGCGGAGGCCGGCGTCGTTCCACGCCTCGCGCGCCGCGCGGACACCGAAGCTGGCGGCGCGCGAGTAGCGCTTCGGGTCGGCGCGCGAACCGGCCTCGCTCTCGCCGTCGAGCGGTGCCATCTCGTCGGCGAGCGTCGGCACGGCCGCGGCCACCTGGCAGGGATACGAGGAGGCATCGAACTCCGTGATGGCGCGCGTGCCGCTCATCCCGCGGCTGACGTGGGACCAGAACGCCTCGCGGCCCGCGCCGAACGTCGAGACGACACCGATGCCCGTGATCGCGATTCGAGGCCGCATCCGCTTCTATACTAGACGCATGCTCGCGGCGGCCTGGTGCGGCGCGGCGCTGTTCCTGGCCTCGCTCGCCTACTTCGCGTACTTCTACCTGGCGCGTCTCGGGCAGTCGGTGGACGTCGCCGCCGCGGACATCCCCCGCGCGGTCGCCGTCAACATCGGGCTGTTCTCGGCCTTCGCGCTGCACCACTCGGTCTTTGCCCGGTCCGGGGCCAAGGCCTGGCTGCTCCGCCACGTGCCGCCGGGCAGCGAGCGCGCGTGCTACGTCTGGCTCGCCAGCCTGCTGTTCCTCGCCGTATGCCTGCTATGGCAACCGCTGCCAGGGGTGGCGTGGCAGGCCACGGGCCCGGCGCGATGGCCGCTGCTCGGCCTGCAGTTCGGCGGGATGGTCCTCACGCTGCAGAGCGCCGCGCGCATCGACATCTGGGACCTCTCGGGCGTCCGACAGGCCCGCACCGCCCGGACGGCAGGGTCATCGGCGCCGGCCGCCGCGGCCCCCGACGTGTCTGCGCCACCTCGGTCAGCCACGCCGTCATCCGCGCTGGAGGTTGGCGGCCCGTATCGCTGGCTGCGCCACCCAATCTACCTGGGCTGGGTGCTCCTGGTCTTCGGCGCCCCGACGATGACGACCGGCCGCCTGCTGTTTGCCACCATCAGCACGCTCTACCTCGTGATCGCCATCCCCTTCGAGGAGCGCTCGCTGCTGACGGAATTCGGCCCCGCGTACGGCACGTATCAACAACAGGTGCGGTGGCGACTGATACCGGGGGTGTGGTGACCCCCACGGGTGGA
>Ga0268299_1001277_pt1 | contig 47995 bp, 37 predicted proteins | sample NOBtaG_FD_193484 | JGI IMG/M metagenome (GOLD analysis project Ga0268299, IMG submission 193484) | Activated sludge microbial communities from bioreactor in Nijmegen, Gelderland, Netherland - NOB reactor | ecosystem: Engineered > Bioreactor > Aerobic > Activated sludge | place: Netherlands... | reverse complement strand
GATTCCTCGTCGGGGTCTCTCCAGCTCCAATGCTCCGCGCAGCATATCTCATAAGCGAAGCCCACGCCCATCGGAAGGCGGCTTCTCAGCCGCCCGCGGCTCGTCCGGGGTCCTCCGCGAGCCACGCGACCGGGTCGATCGGCTTGCCGCGCTCGCGCACCGAGAAGTAGATCACCGCTCCCTCGGGTGCGGCGCTCGCCACCGGCTCGCCCGCCTCGACCTCCATTCCACGCACCACCAGTGCTTCGGCAACCCGACCGTAAACGCTGAACGTCCGCCGGCCATGGCTCAACACCACCACCTCGCCCGCCCCGGCGAGATCACCCGCGAACACCACCTTGCCCGCGGCCGTCGCGCGGATCTGCTCGCCCGGCCGGACCCGGAGCCCGACGCCGTTGCGGAACGCGTGCGGCTTGCCAGGGCGTCCAGCCTCGCCGTAGGCGACCGCGAGCCCGCCGGTCACCGGCGGCCGTCGCGGGCCGATCGGCGGCCCGGGGGAGATCGCCGCCTTGTGCAGCAGCCGCAGCTCCGCGCGACGCATCTCGAGCGAGGCGCAGGACTCCCGCCAGTTCTCGACCAGGCGCGCGTCCTCCTCGCGCTGCACGGACGCGAGCCGCACGCGGACCGTGTGCTTCTGGGCGTAGGCGCGAAGCGCGCCCAGCTCGGTCGCGGCGAGCGTCCGCTCGGCGTCGAGCAGCCCCCGGCGGCATGCGGCGAGATCGCGCCCGACGCCACGCAGCACCTGCCAGTCCGTCGGAACGCTGCCGATCGCCCCGGCCTGCGTCACGCCGAGCAGGATCGTCCCGCACAGCATCGCCACCAGGCGGACGGGCGTCTCGGTGAGGCGCAGCACCGCGCGGCGCGCCGCGAGCGCCGCCAGCGCGACCGCGCCGATCACGAAGGAACAGGCGCCGAGCACGAGCCCGATCCGCGTCGCGACGGTGAGCTCCCCCACCCCGGCCGTGGCCGGAGTCGCCTCCCGCCCGAGCACGAAGGCCGCGGCGAGGTACGTCGCGACCACCGCGCCGAGCGTGCCGGCGAGCGCCGCGAGGCCGAGCACTGCGCCGACCGGGCGCCAGAGGGATCCCGGCTCGGCCCCGAGGACGTAGCGCGCCGCGATCTCGTCGCTCGACTCGCGCACCGCCATGCTGGCCGTGCGCAGCAGGCCGCCGAGAAACAGCAGGCAGCCGAAGGCGATCAGCGCGCCGCCGACCACGGCCTGGCGCGGCTCGGTCGGCACCGGTGCCTCCGCCGCCGCGAGGTCGAGCACCTCGACGACGCCGTCGATCCGCTCGAGCGACGCGCGGGACGCGCTCGCGTCCCCTCCCGGGCCGCGCGGTGCGGCGACCTCGAGGACCCGCAGCGTCTCGCTGCCGGTGCGCAGCGACATCGTCTCGCCGAGCAGCTCGTCGATGCTGTGCTCGGCGACGATCGTGAGCGTGGGATCGGCGTCGAGCCCGGCGCGGGTGGCTTCGGCGAGGGGCCCGCGCGCGACGACGAAGAAGCGCGCCTCGGCGGGTGGTGCGGCGAGCACGCGCGCACGAGCGAGCAAGGTCGCACCCGAGGTGACCAGGACGCCCGCGGCGACGGCGATCGCGAACACGAGCGCGATCACCCCTCGCGAGCGCTGGAGGACGCCCCTGCGCGCCCTCACGAGGCCCGTCCGGCGACGCTGCGGATGCGCGGCGCGGCCGCCGTCTCGAGCGTGATCCGGCCGCCGTCGAGCAGCGCGAGCCGGTGCGCGCCGAGTCCGCCCACCGACGGCTCGCGGCTCGCGACGACGATCGTCTTGCCGTGGGCGCGTTCCTCCTGGAGAAGGGCGCCGAGGACGCGGGCTTCGCGCGCCGGCAGCTCGGCCGATGGCTCGTCGGCGACCAGGAGCGACGCCTCACGGCGCGCGAGCGCACGCGCCACCCCGACCCAGCACCGCTCGGACGACGACAGGCTCGCCGCGAGCCGGTCGCGCAGGTGCGCCACCCCGGCGCGCTCGAGGGCCTCGGCAGCCGCGCTCCGCGCCTGCGCGGGCAGCGCCCCGCAGACGTCCAGGGAGAGCGCGACGTTCTGCTCGGCGGTGAGGTCGGGCACGAGCAGCGGCTGCTGTGCGATGAAAGCCACGCGACGGCGGTGCGCCGCCAGCACCTCGGGGGAACTGCCGCCGAGCACCAGGTCGTCGACGACGATCCAGCCGTGCGTCGGATCCTCGAGGCCGAGGAGCAGCCGCAGGAGCGTCGTCTTGCCGGCCGCGGGCGGTCCGCTGATCACCAGGGCCTCGCCGGTGTCGACGCACAGGCTCACGTCGACCAGGACCTCGCAATCCGGGTAAGACCGGGCAACGTGAATGAACCGCACCATCGACCGCGCCCCCCGATGCCGCGCTGACCGCACGATCCTTTACCCGGGATCGCACCGCGACCGCAAGAACGATCCGGCGACGCGCGCGACGACTTTGACTTCGCGCGGCGCGCGCGGTTAGCTCGCGTCCCGGAGGTGGGGCCATGCGGGTGGAGCGGCAGCTTACGTTGATCCTCGACAACCGTCCCGGAGTGCTCGCCAAGGTCTGCGGTGACCTCGCGCAGGCGAAGATCAACATCAAGGGCATCTACGTCGAGAACCTGGTCGACCATTCCGCGGTGCGGGTGATCGTCGACGACCCGGACAAGGCGACCCACCTTCTCGGCACGGCCGGCGTGCTGGTGTTCGAGAACGAGGTGGTCGCCGTCGGCGCCGAGAACAAGCCCGGCGCGCTGGTCGCGATCGCGAAGAAGCTCGGCAAGGCGCGCGTCAACATCGACTACATGTACGGCAGCACCCCCGACCGCGGCCGCGCGACCGTCTTCCTCCGCGTCGACGACGTGAAGCGCGCGAAGTCCGCGCTGAAGGGCAAGTAGGCGCTGACGCGCCTCCCGCCCGCCGTGCACCGCCCCCTCTGCGAAGCCCGAAGGGCGAGCGGCCGAGCCGCAGGCAAGCCAGGGGACTGAATCGACTGCGGCTCCGCCGCAGTCGAGAGAGGGGGACAGAGTCCCCCTCTAATTGCCATCAGGTCCGCGCACCCAGCGGCCCTCGGTGATCAAGGTCCGCAGGTCCTGCTCGAACTGCGGCTCCTTCCAGTCGCGCGGCCCGATGAAGCGCGCGACCTGCTTGCCCTCGCGGTCGATCAGGAACGTCTCCGGGTAGCCGAACACGCCGTAGCTACGTCCGATCTCGCCCGTCGGGCTCACCAGGATCGGGAAGGTGAGCCGCATCTCGTCGACGAACTTCTTCACCACCGGGGCGCCGCCGTCGTCCTCGCTGATCGCCAGCATGATGAAGTCCTCCGCGGCGAACTTCTTCGACAGCGCCTCCATCGCAGGCATCTCCATTCGGCACGGCGGGCACCACGTGGTCCAGAAGTTCAGGAACACGACCTTGCCACGCTGCGCGGAGAGGCGGACCGCCTGCCCCTGGAGGTCCTGCGCGACGAAGTCGGGCGCGGTCTTGCTGCCCTGGCAGCCGCTCGCGAGGAGCAGCAGGACGATGCCCACCAGGGGCGCGAGCGCGGCGCGCCGCTGGCGTGCCCAGGCGAGCCCCATCAAACCGAAGGCGACGCTCGCGATGCCGAACCACTGTGCCTCGGTGAGCCCGAGCGCGCCACGCGGCTCGATGCGCACGATCTCCACCAGGAAGCGCGCCACGCCCGACCCGATCAGGTAGGCGAACAGCACCGAGCCGTCGGCAAAGCGGCTCGGCTGGCGCGCCAACCGCGCCAGCAGGACGAAGAGACCGCTGTACAGCAGGGTCTCGTAGACGGGTGCGGGGTGCACGCGCACGCCGTCGGGCTCGGTCCAGCCGTAGATCGCGCGCGGATACGCCATCGCCCAGGGCAGCGTGGAGGGCGTCCCCCAGTCGCCGTCGCCGGCGAGCTGACAGCCGATGCGACCGATCGCCTGACCGAGCGCGAGCCCCGGTGCGATCGCGTCCACCACCAGGAGCCAGGGCAGCCCGGCATAGCGGATGTACGCCGACACCGAGAGGAAGCCGCCGACCAGCCCGCCGTACCAGACGAAGCCGGAGCCGGTGAACAGCGAGGAAAGCGGCGAGGCGACGAAGCTCCCCCAGTCGTTCACGATCGCGAGGATGCGCGAGCCGACGACGCCGCCGATCGCTCCCCACCACACGATCGAGGAGGCGTGCGCGCGGTCGAGTCCTCGCGCCTCGAGGCCGTTGGCGGTGACGTGACCGGCGGCGAGGAACGCGAGGGCCATCATCGCGCCGAAGCTGTAGAGCGCGAGGGGACCGAGCTGGAGCAGGACCGGAACCATCGGTCGTCGAGACATACCCGATCGCTCCGCGGCCTGCCATGCGTTGCAGGACATCTGCTCCGCTGGAATGAATGGAGTCATGCCGAAAGCCGGTTTCTGGGCGATCGAGTCGCACACCATCCGCTTCGGGCGCGACGGCCGCTGGTACGCCGACGACGAGCCGATCGCGAATCCCCGCATCGCCGATCTGTTCGCGCGCCACGTGACGCGCGGCGAGGACGGCGCGTGGTGGCTGCGCATCGGCGACGAGCGCGCCAAGATCGTGGTCGACGACACCCCGTTCGTCGTGACGCGCGTCGACGGCGACCCGCGACAGGGCTTCCGCGTGACGCTGAACGACGGCTCGTCGGAGCCGCTGGCGGCGCGCTCGCTCGCGCTCGGCGAGGCCGACGTCCTGTACTGCGACGTGAAGGACGCAGCCTACCGCGCGCGCTTCCTGCGCCCCGCGCAGAGCGAGCTGCTCGGGCACGTCGGCGTCGAGGGCGACCGCTTCGTGCTGCCCCTTCCGGACGGCGCGCAGGTCATCGCGCGCGCCGGTGCGAGCGCCGGCGACTGAATGCACGTCGTCCTGGTCGAGCCCGAGATCCCGCAGAACACCGGCTCGGTCGCGCGCCTGTGCGCCGCCACCGCGACGCCGCTGCACCTCGTCGGCAAGCTCGGCTTCTCGCTCGAGGACCGCTACCTGAAGCGCGCCGGCCTCGACTACTGGCCGTTCGTCGAGCTCTCCGTGCACGCGAGCTGGCCGGCGTTCGCCGCCGCGCGCGCACCTGGTCGGCTGATCGCCTTCAGCTCGCACGGCGAGGAGTCCTACACGCGCGTCGCGTACCGCGCGGACGACCTGCTGGTCTTCGGTGGCGAGACGCGCGGCCTGCCCGATGCGCTCCGCCCGGAGCTCGCCCCGCTCTACCGGATCCCGATGCCCGGCACCGGGGTACGCAGCCTGAACCTCGCCAACGCCGTTTCGATCGTGCTCTACGAGGGGCTGCGCCAGCTCGGACGCGTGTGAGGCAGGACAGCCCGCTCGCGGGCTTCACCCCACCTGCAGGCGGGCCCTTGGCCCGCCTCCTTCGAGCGTTCGCAATTCTTGCTCACGCTCTTCAGGTCCCGCGCTTGACGCCGCAGCCGCCGGCCGCGCAGCCCGTGGCGCAGCCTCCCTGGCGCAGAGGGTCCTCTACCCCGTAGCCGAGCGCGTCGAGCTCGCCCTCGGACACCAGGTAGACACGCCGTACGGGTCCGTCGCAGTGCACGCACGCCCAGCGCTCGGCGTCGCCCTCTCCCGGCAGATGGTAGGCGAGCACCTCGCGCTCGCACGCCTTGCACGGCCCCGCGGGCAGGCTCGCCGCGTCGGACAGCAGATCCTCGCGCCCGGCGTCAAGCATGGTCCGGCCCCGCCGGCACCGACAGCGCGAGCGCCGCGATCTCGGCCTCCATGCGCGCACGGTGCGTCGCCGGCCAGTAGACGCGCCGGCAGCGCGCGCAGCGCTTGAAGTCGTGCTGCGTCGCCCGGACGTAGGTCGGCACGCTCGGGGGAACGCGGTCGGGCGCGAGCGTCTCGAGCTCGACGTTGCACTCTACGCAACGCGCGGGGCGCCGGTCGACGCCGCCGAGCGGGAACGTCCGATCGAGCTCGCGGAGCTGGTCGCGGAAGCGATCGCTCGCGATGCGCACCACCCGCGCGCGACCGCGCGGGCAGCGAAGCCCCGCGTCGCGCGTCAGCAGGACGCGGTCCTCGCGCGCGGCGAGCGCGAGCAGACGCTCGGACGGCAGCTCCGCCCGGCACGCGGCGTCGAAGCCGAGCACCCGGAGCCAGCGCGCGAGGCGCCCGAGCGTGCGGTCGACGGCGAAGCGGGGAGCGTCCATGGCGACGCTGGACTCTAGCCGCGACGCGCCGCGCCGCGCAATCCGACCCGCGACATCCGGCACGCGGCTCGTGCCCGACCGTCGCGAGGAGCCGCCCTCGTCGTCGCGCGCACCACGACGGGACGCCAGCCTTGCTTCCCGTGCGCCGCGCCGTCGGGCCGGCCCTTTCCGTCGTCGCGCCCGTCCCGCTCGCGCGCTCAGGGAACCGGCGGCAACGCCGCCGCGGCGGCGCTCACGGCCGCGAACGGATCGTCGGCACCGTCGGTGATCTCGCGCAGCCGCGCGATCGTCGCGCGCAGATCCGAGCCGGTGGCGCGATACAGCAGGTCGAACGCGCTCAGGTCCCGCATGTACGCATAGTTCGCGAGGATGACCGCGTTGTTCAGCGTGACCGGCCGCCGCGTCGGCGCGGGTGCGGCGCCCGGAGCGGTCGGCGCAGGAGTCGGCGTGGCGGCGGGCGCCGGCGTCGGCTGCGCGGGCGCGTTCGCCGCAGCGACGTCGCGGCGAAGCCGCTCGAAGATCGCCTTGCGCTCGTCGAGGATCTGCTCGAGCGGACGCTTCTCATCCGCACTCGTCGCGTAGAGGGTCTTCAGCTCGGCCACCGCCGTCGCCCAGATCACCGCGTCACGCAGTGCGTCCCGCCACGCCTCCTCGGCACGCAAGGTGGTCGGCGCGTCGGGACCGTCGTGCTGGCGGAAGAACTCGATCGCGCCGACGTGGCCGACGAAGCTCGCCAGCGACTCGTTGAACGCGGTCTCGCCAGAAACGTACCAGGTGCGGTGCAGGAGCTCGTGGATCAGCAGCTCGGCGATGCGCACGGGGTCGGAGCGGAGCCAGCTCGACAGCACGGGATCGTCGAACCAGCCGAGCGTGCTGAACGCGACCGACGGCCGCACGTAGGTGTCGTAGCCCTCGTCCTGCAGGCGACGCGCCTCGGCCTCGGCGTCGGGCAGCTCGAAGAAGCCCTTGTAGTCGACGTCGCCGACGATCGGGAACCACCACGTGTACGGCACGAGCCGCGTGCGCTCCGCGGCCGACACCACCTCGAGCAGCGCCCCCGGCGGCACGATCGAGAAGGACGCGTACGCCTCGCCGACGTCGAGCCCGAGGTCGTCGGCCGCGAAGCGACGCACGGCGAGCACCAGCTCGAGCTTCGCGCGCGTGTCCGGGTCGAGCTCGGGGCGCTCGAGCAGCGCCTCGATCGACTGCCGCGCGAGCAGGATGCGCGCCTCCTCCCAGCCCGAGCGCAGCACGTAGGTCGGCGAGCAGCCGCCGCAGCCGACCAGGAACGACAGCGCCGCCGCCAGCACGGCGCCGCGGGCCACCGCGGCCCGGCGCTCAGGAGCCCGCCGGGACATCCGAAGGTCCGATCGCGTCGCCCGGCCGGGATCCGGCGTACTGGAGCTCGTAGAGCCGCGCGTAGATCTCGCCGCGCGCCAGCAGCTCGGCGTGCGTACCCACCTCGCGCACCTCGCCGCGGTGCAGGACGACGATGCGATCGGCGCGCTCGATGGTCGAGAGACGGTGCGCCACGACGATCGCGGTGCGTCCCTCGAGCAGTCTCTCGAGCGCCTCCTGGACCAGGTGCTCGGTCTCCGCGTCGACGCTCGAGGTCGCCTCGTCGAGGACCAGGATGCGCGGGTCGTAGGCGAGCGCGCGCGCGAACGCGAGCAGCTGGCGCTGTCCGGCGGACAGGTTGTTGCCGCGCTCCCGGATCGGTTGCTCCTTGCCCTGCGGCAGGCCTGCGACGAAGCGCTCGAGGTTCACCGCGCGCACCGTGCGCGCGAGCACCTCGTCGGTCACCTCGGGGCGGCCGAGGCTGATGTTGCCGGCGAGCGTGCCCGAGAAGAGAAATGCGTCCTGCAGCACGATGCCGATCTCGCGCCGCAGCGCGGCGAGGTCCCACTCGCGCACGTCGATGCCCGACACCCGCACGCTGCCGCGGCCGACGTCGAAGCTCCGGCCGAGCAGCTTGATGATCGTCGACTTGCCCGAGCCGGTCGCGCCGACGATCGCCACGGTCTCGCCGGGCCGCACCTCGAGCGAGACGTCGCGCAGTACGAAGTCGGCGCCCTTGTACGCGAACCAGACGTTCTCGAAGCGCACCGCGCCGCGCTCCGGATCGCCGTCGGTCGCGGCCCGCGCCCGCGGCGGCGAGGTGATCTCGAACGGCGTGTCGAGCAGCTGGAAGACGCGCTCGGCGGCGGTGATCGCGGACTGCATGACGGCGTACTTGGTCGAGAAGTCGCGGATCGGGATGAAGAACTTCTGGATGTACTCGATGAACGCGACCAGCGTGCCGAAGGCGATCACGCCCTTGACGATCTGACCGGAGCCGTACCAGACCACCAGGGCCATCGCGATCGAGCTCACCGCCTCGATGATCGAGAACAGCGCCGCCTCGTAGACGTTCGACAGGTGGTTCGCGTCGCGGTGCTCCGCGTTGTGGCGGTCGAACTCGGCGAAGCTCGCGCGCTCGTGCGCGAACAGCTGGATCACCGGCATCCCCGAGATCGCCTCGGAGAGAAAGGAGTTGATGCGCGCGATGCGCTCGCGGATCAGGCGGTAGGTGACGCGCGCGCGCTTGCGGAAGAAGTCGATCGTCAAGAGCACCAGCGGCACCGACGACATCGCGACCAGCGCGAGGCGCCAGTCGATCCAGACCATGATCGCGACGATGCCGAGCAGGGTGAGCGCGTCCATGAAGATGGTCATCGCGCCCGAGGCGAACATCTCGCTCAGCACGTCGACGTCGGTGGTGAGCCGCGTCACCAGCCGTCCGACCGGGTTGCGGTCGAAGTAGCGCTGCGGCAGGCGCTCGAGGTGCGCGAACAGCGCCACGCGCAGGTCGGCGAGGCTCTTCTGCGCCACGACCATCGTCAAGTAGTACTGGTAGTAGACCGCGACGAACTCGAGGATCACTGCGAGGAGGAAGAAGCCCGCGACGCGCGTCAGCCCGGCCGCGTCGCCGTGCTCGACGTAGCGGTCGATCGCGATCTTCAGCAGGTACGGCTGCACCAGCATCAGCGCCGAGATCACCGGCAGGATCGCGACGCTCAGCCAGAACGTCCGCCGGTACGGGCGGATGAACGCCCACAGGCGACGCAGCAGCTCGATGTCGTAGCCGGGGACGTACGACTCCTCGGCGTGGATGCCGCCGTCGTCGGATCGCGGGCGCTGCCCCGCTCCGCCGGCAGCCCCCGCGCGCTCGTCCCTCGCGTCGTCGCGCCGCCGGCTCAGATCGCCTCCAGCTCCTGGCTGAGCCGCTGCCTCTGGAAGAGGTCGGCGTACAACCCACCCTGCGCCAGCAGCCGCGCGTGGTCGCCGCGCTCGACGACGCGACCATCGTCGAGGACCAGGATGAGGTCTGCGTCCTGCACCGTGGACAGCCGGTGCGCGACCAGGATGCAGGTGCGGTCGCGCCGGCGCTCCTCGAGCGCAGCCAGGATCCGCTCCTCGGTCTGCGTGTCGACGCTCGACAGCGCGTCGTCGAGGATCAGGATCGGAGCGTCGGCGAGCAGCGCGCGCGCGAGCGTCACGCGCTGCTTCTGCCCGCCCGAAAGCGTGATGCCGCGCTCGCCGACCATGGTGTCGTAGCCGCGCGGAAAGGACGCGATGTCGCCCGCCACCGCGGCCCAACCCGCCGCCTCGACGATCTGCCGCTCGCCCTCGTCGCGATCGGCGAGCTCGGGGGCGGCGAACGCGATGTTGGCGCGGATCGAGGTGGAGAAGAGGAACGGGTCCTGCGGCACGAACGCGATCGCGCGCCGCAGCGCCGCGAGCGGGTAGTCGCGCACGTCGCGACCGTCGATGCGCACCACGCCCGCGGTCGGATCGAACAGGCGCGGGATCAGGTGCAGCAGCGTCGTCTTGCCCGACCCCGCACGCCCGACGATCGCCACCGTCGCACCCGCCGGCACGTGCAGGTCGACGTCCTCGAGCGCGTTGCGCCGCGCACCGGGGTAGGCGAACGACACGCCGCGCAGCTCGATCTCGCCGCGCAGCACCGCCTCCGCGCGCGCGCCGCCGTTGCCGTTGCCGTTGCCGTGGTTCGGCGCGGCGCGCCGGTTCTCGCCGGCGACCTCGACCGACGGCCGCGCCCACTCGGGCGTCGGCACACCGGGCGGGTCGGCGATCGCCGGCTCGACCGCGAAGATCTCCTCGAGGCGCTGCATGGCCGCGCGCCCGCGCTGCACGATCGAAAGCATCCAGCCGAGCGCCATCGTCGGCCAGGCGAGCAGGTGGAGATAGCCGATGAACGCGACCAGGTCGCCGATCGTCAGGAGTCCCTGCGCCACGTGCCGCCCGCCGAGCCACAGCACCACCAGGATGCCGAGCGCGCTCACCGAGCGGATGACCGGGGTGATGATGCCGCGCGCGCGCCCGAGCTCGAGGCTCACGTCGCGGAAGCGCGCGTTCATGTCGCGGAAGCGACGGATCTCGTGCTCCTCGCGCACGTACGCCTTCACCACGTGGATGCCGCTCACGTTCTCCTGGATGAGCGAGCTCATCTCCGCGAGCCCCTCCTGGACGCGTAGCGTGCCCTCCATCAGGCGCCGGCTGTAGCGCTTCACGACCAGCAGCATGATCGGGTACGGCGCGAGCGCCGCGACGGTGAGCAGCGGGTCGATCGAGACCATGATCGTCACCGCGTAGAGGTAGTAGACCGGGGTGTTGAGCAGGTTCAGCACGCCGGGACCGAGCAGCATGCGCACCGCCGAGATGTCGTTCACCAGGCGCGACATCAGATCGCCCGTCGGACGCGTCTGGTAGAACTGCCACGGCAGGCGCTCGAGGTGGCGGAAGAGGTCGTTGCGCAGGTCGTACTCGACATCGCGCCCGACGTTGAAGATCACGAAGCGCGAGAAGGTGCGCGCCACCGCCTGCACGAGCGCGATGACGATCACCAGCATCGCGTAGAAGCCCGCGGTGCGGGCGCCCGTCGCAGGATCGGTCCCGGGCGCACCGCTGATGCTGTCCACGGCCTGCTTCAGCAGGACCGGGATCGCCATCGCGAGCGACGCCGTGAGGAACAGGCACAGGCAGCCGGCCACGTAGCGCGTCCGGTAGCGTGCCAGGTAGCTCCAGAGACGTCGCATGTGATCCGGAGATCTCTAGCGCACGCGCCGATCGCAGCACAGACGGCCCACGCGCGCGGGCACGCGCCGCGTCATCGCCGCGCCGGCGATCGGTCAGGGACAGCCCTGCTCGAAGCGCACGTCGCCGCTGCGGTTGCCCCGGACGTTGGAACCGGCGTCCGCACCGTCGAGCTCGGCGTAGCAGCCGACGAAGATGCCGCCGCCGCGCCGGCCGGCGACGTTGTCGGTGATCGAGCTCGCGTCGTTCATCGTCAGGCGAGTGCCGTCGAAGACGCCGCCGCCGCGCTCGACGGCGCGGTTGTGGTGGACCGAGGTCGCTCCGTTCAGGACGACCGCCGTCTCGAAGTCGCCGTAGATCCCGCCACCGCCGGTCGCGGCGCGGTTGTCGTGCACCGAGCTGCTCGCTTCGAGCGTGATCTCCGCATTGACCCCGTAGATCCCGCCACCGCCGCGGGCGGCGGAGTTGTCGCGAATCGAAGTCGCGTCGTTCACGGTCAGCTTGCCACCGTCGAGGGCGATGCCGCCGCCGTCGGTGTCGACCGTCTCGTTGCGCGCGATGATGGTCGTGCCGTTCAGCGTCACGTCGCCGGTCGAGAAGATGCCGCCGCCGCGCTCGGCGCTGTTGGCCAGCACCGCAACGTCGGTCAGGGTCAGCCGGCCTCGGTTCAGGATGCCGCCGCCGTCGGCCGTCTCGTCACCGTCGGTCCACACCAGGCCGCGCCGGACGACGAGCCGTTGCAGGCGAACCACCACGCCGTCGTCGATCTCGAGCACGCGTCCGACGCGTCCGCCGTCGAGAATCGCGCGGCGCGCTCCAGGCACGCCGGCGATGGTGAGCTTGCGGTCGATCACGGTCGAGCCCACGCAGATGCCGGCCACGCGGAGCTTGTCGCCGGCGTCGGCCGCGTCGACCGCGGCCTGGAGGGCGTCGTAGCTCGCGCCAAGGCGCGGGTTGCGCACGTCACAGTCGGCGTCGGCGCCGGCGCCCGTGCACGGCAGCACGAGCAGGCCACCGGCGAGCGCCATCGCCGCCGAGAATCGCGCTCCGAGGGTGCGCAGCTCGCCCGTCATCCGCATCATCGCTTCCTCCAGTCGCGCGGCCGGCTCGTCCGACCTCGCGCGCCGCGTCCGAAGGCGCGCTCGCGCCGCGGGCGTCGCGCGCCCGGGCGCCGTCTCGACGCTCCGGTCCTCGTCCGGCGGGCAGCACTACACAAGTGACACGTGGCGTGTCAATTTCTGCGCGCCGCGCTGCGGGGCGCTGCCCCCTGCTGCCCGCGTCGCCCCGCTGCGCGCGGCGCCCTGCTGCGCGCTGCGCTTCTGTGCGCCGCCCCGAACGACGACGCGTCGCGATCCGGCGAGCCGCGGTGGCCGCGGTGCGACCCGTCGATCAGCTCTTGCGCATGAGCTTCGCCACCTGCTCCGGCAGCGGGAGCTGGCTCTGCCCTCCGGTCTCGAACCAGCTCGCGGTGAGCGTCTGCGGCGCCGGCGCGCTCCGCTTCCAGACCTCCTCGTAGGTCCGCTTGTAGGCGGTGCGCGCGATCCGCCAGGCGCCGCCCTGCTTCACGTAGTCGTCGGTGTAGAACGCGGCGCCGCGCAGCGAGAAGTCGCGGCTCGCGTCGACGACCACGTCCTCGAGCGCCCACACGCCGGTCGCCGTCGTCGCGCTGGTGAGGTCGATCTCGGGGTGGTGCACGCGGTGGCTCGAGAGGAAGCTCGGCGAGCCCATCGACTGGCGGAAGAACTCGAGGATCGCGTCGCGTCCCTCGAACGCGTACTTGCCGGCGCTGTACGAGGCGACCGCGTCGGGGGCGAGGGTCTCCGCCATCTCGTCCCAGAGCTTCTGGTCGAGGCAGCGCATGTAGCGGTACTTGAGGCGCTTGATGAGCTCGATCTCGACGAGGTCGGCGGGAGTCATGCCGCTGACCTAGCGGGGATCGCGCCGCGGCGTCAACGCAGACGCTCGCCCGACACCTGCTCGTAGACGGTGAGCGTCTCGGCGGCGGCGACGCTCCAGCGAAACTGCGCCGCGCGCGCGCGGCCCGCCGCGCCGAGATCACGCGCGAGATCCTCGTCGCTCAGCACGCGGCGCAGCGCGTCCTGCAGCGCGCCGACCTCGTCCACACCCACCAGCAGCGCCGCGTCCGCCGCGACCTCGCGCACCGCGTCGGCCGCCGTCGCGACGACCGGCACACCACACGCGAACGCCTCGAGCACCGGCAGGCCGAAGCCCTCGTGCCGCGTCGCGAGCACCAGCGCGCGTGCGCCGCGGTACACCGCCGGCAGGTCGTCGTCCGGCACGACTCCGGTGAGCACGATGCGCTCGCGAGCGGCTGCGGTGTCGATCGCGCGGCGCAGCGCCACCATGCCGTCGCCGCTCGCAACGGGACCGGCGAGCACCAGAGCGAGCTCGCGGTCGTCGCGCGCCAGCGCGTCGAACACCGCGACCAGCTCGGGCAGGCGCTTGCGCGCGTCGCTGCCGCCGGTGTGCAGCAGGTAGCGCTCGGGCAGGTGGAGGCGCGCGCGCACGGCGTCGTCGCCCGGCGCGGGGCTCGCCCGGAAGCGCGCCGCGGCGGCGAGCGGGATGACCGCCAGCTTTGCGCGCGGCACGCCGAGCGTCTGCGCGACCTCGAGCGCCGTCACGCGCGACGGCACGACGATGCGCGCGGCGCGCGCGATCGCGAGCCGCTCGAGGAGCCGCATGGTGCGAAAGCGCGCGCCCGCGACGCGCGCGCCGACGCCGTCACCGCGCGCGTACCAGGCGCCGTGCCGGTGCAGCACGACGTCGTGCACCGTGACGATCGAGGGCACGGCGACGAAGGCCGCCGGGTCGCTCTGCGCGGGGAAGTGCACCGCCGCCGGACGCCGGGCCGAGATCCACAGCGCGAGCTGGACGTGCTGGTGGAGCTGCGTCGCGAGACGGCCGCGCCCGACCGCACGAGGCACCTCGACCAGACGCCCCGGCGACACGCTCTGCAAGAGGTCGGCGCCCCGCTCGACCAGCATGCCGACCCGCCCCGGTGCCGCCTCCGCGTCGAGGGCTTCCGCCAGCGCGCCGACGTAGGTGCCGATGCCGCGCCCGCCGTGCTCCTTGAAGCCGCGCTGCAGGCCGCGCGCGTCCAGCCAGACCGGGCGCTCGTCCGCCCTCCCCCGCGCACGCTGTCCCGCTCGCTCGCCCACGTGCGGCCAGCGCTTACCGCACCGCCAGGCCCCACGAAAGCACCGACCGAGCGGAGGGGGCGTCGCCGGACGCGTCGCCGTCGATCCATCGCAATCGATCCATCGCCGTCGCGTCGCCGCCGCCTCCGCGCCGTCGCTTCCGCGGCTTCCCGCGTGAGGATCGCCACCCGAATCGAGGTGCGACACCACCGCAGGTTGCGCGCGGCGGCGCGACGCGGCACATCCAGCTATGCTGGCGCGCCACCGGCGGGCCGCAGCCAGCCCCGCTCGCGAGACGACCACCCGTGCAGGACAACCTCTTCGAGACCCCGGACACGATCCGGGCCCGCCCGCGACCCGACGAGCAGCCGCCTTGCGCGCTCTGCGGCGGACGGCGCTTCGCGCCGCTGTTCCACAAGCAGGGCTACGACTTCACGCGCTGCGCCGACTGCTCGCTGGTGCGGCTCGATCCCATGCCGACGCCCGAGGTCCTCGCCGAGATCTACGAGCGCTCCTACCGCGACGGACTGTACGCGATGTTCGCCCGGGCGGACGACGTGCGCTCCGCCACGGCGCGCGCGCGCGCCGCCGCGATCGCGCCGCTCGCACCGCCGGGCCCCTGGCTCGACGTCGGCTGCTCCACGGGCGCACTCCTGCGCGCGGTGGGTGACCTCGGCATCGAGGCGGAGGGCATCGAGCTGTCGGCGGTCGCCGTCGCCGAGGCGCGCGCGCGCGGCCTGCACGCGACGCAGGCTGCCGCGGACGACTTCGTGCCGGAGCGCCGCTACGCGTGCATCACGGCGTTCGACCTGGTCGAGCACCTGGTCGACCCGAACCCGTTCCTCGCCCGGGTGCGCGAGTGGCTCGCGCCGGGCGGCCGCCTCGCGATCACGGTGCCCGACATCAAGAGCGTGCACGCGCGGCTGATGGGCCGGCACTGGTACTACTATGCGCCGCCGGTGCACGTGAACTACTTCGACCGCGCGACGATCGTCGGCCTGCTCGCGCGCCACGCTCTCACGCCCGTGCAGATCGGCGGCGCGCCGAAGGTCATGACGATCGACTACATCCTGGCCTCGCTGGCCGCGTTCAACCCGCTGCTGCACCGCGGCGCGCGCGTCCTCGGCAACCTCGCCCCCAGGGGCCTCCGCCAGCGTCCGCTGCGCGTGCCGGTCGGGGAGCTGCTGATCGTGGCGTCGGCTTGAGGCCGCACGCCGAGTCCGCACGCGACCCGCTCTGGCTCACCTGCGCGGTCGCGCTCGCAGCGATCGCGATCCAGCTGCCGATCTTCGACCGCTGGTTCGCGCTGCTCGACGAGGGCTACATCCTCGCGATCGCCGACGACGTGAACCGCGGCGCCGTGCTCTACCGCGACGTCAACATCGACGCGCCGTTCCCGGGCGCGTTCTACCTGCTCGCCTGGTGGTTCCGCCTCGCGGGCACCTCGATCCTGAGCTCGCGCGTGCTCGCGGTGGCGGGCTTCGCGGTGTTCGCCGCGGCGAGCTTCCGGATCGCGCGCGCGCTGCTGTCGCGGCCGTGGGCGCTCGGCGTGCTGGCGCTGCTGTTCTGCTACCGCGTGTGGGCCTTCCCGCACTGGCACATCTACAGCTACTCGCTGGTCTCGGCGACGCTGGTCGCGGTCGCGGTCGCGCTGATCGCGGCCTGGGTCGACTCGGGCCGCCGCGCGCTGCCGCTGGTCGCGGGCGTCGTGGGGGGCTGCGCGGTCCTGTGCAAGCAGGACTACGGGCTCGCGGTGAGCGGCCTCACGACGCTGGTCCTCGCCGCGGTCGGCCTCCAGTCCCGTGCGCCGGGCGCCGGGCTCGCCGCCGGCCTCGCGCCGGCGCTGCGCTTCGTCGGCGGCGGCGCGCTCGTGGTCGTCCCCGCCCTCGCCTACTTCGCGTGGCAAGGTGCCCTCGGCGACCTGATCCACCAGGCGTTCCTGGTGCCGCTGTCGGGTGCGATGGCGTTCTCGTACACGCGGCTGCCGGACCTGTGGCCGTTCTTCGCGCAGGACCCGGCGCTGCGCGCCGAGATCGGCAGCTACTTCCCGTCGATCCTGGCGACGCTCTGGTGGAGCTCCATCGGCACCGGGCACCTCTACCGAAACACCTACGTCTGGGACATGACGCTGAAGGTGGTGTACTGGGCGCCGCTGTTCGTGACCGGCGCCGCGCTGCTCCTCTGGCTCGGCGGCATCGCCCGCCGCGCGCGCGGCGGCGCGAGCGCGGCGACGCGGCGCGACGACGCGCAGCGCCTGGTGCTGCTCGCCTGGGCGTGCGGCTTCCTGCTCGCGTTCAACCGCCCGCGCGACTGGGTCCACCTGATGATGGTCTACCCGCCGTCGCTGGTGGTCGGCGCGGTGCTGCTCGAGCGGCTCGCGCGGCGCCTGCCGCGCCCGGCGGCGCTCGCCTGGAGCACGGCGTGCGCGCTGCCCGTCGCCGCGCTGTGCGCGGTGTCGGTGGCGCTCGCGCTCGACCTGCGACGTAGCGTCGACCACCAGCTCGCGACGCCGCGCGGCGGCGTGCGCGCAGACCCGCGCAACGGACCGATCATCGACGACCTCCTGGCCTACGTCGACGAGAACGTGCCGCCGGGCGAGCCCCTGCCGGTCTATCCGGTGCAGCCGATGCTCACGTTCCTCGCCGGCCGCGACGCGGCGGGCGGCTTCCACGTGATCTGGCCCGTGCAGGACCCGGCGCGCGACGACGAGATCGTCGCCGACCTCGAGCGGCGGCAGCCGAGCACCATCGTCTACAGCCTGTCGCAGTACGCCCACCTGGGCGCGTTCCAGAAGAACGCCGCGCGCCTGTTCTCCTACCTGGTGGACCACTACGCGATCGCGCGCGTGCTGTCGCGCGAGCCGCACGGCCCGCTGCTCGCGATCCTCGCGCGCCGCGGCGCGCCGGCGCCGGGCACGTCGCTGCTCGGCGCCGCGACGCCGGGCGGCGCGCTCGTGCCGGCGCGCTGGCCGTTCGCGCACGTCCTCACGCAGCCCGTCACGCTCGACGGCGCGCCGGCGCCGTCGTTCCTCAAGGTCGCGGTGCCGCCGCAAGGGGCGACGCTCGAGCTCTCCCTCGGCATCAATCCCGAGCGCTGGCTCGGGATGAAGAGCGGCCCGTTCCGCTTCGCCGTGGCCGTGCTGACGACGCGCGCGAGCAACGACCGCGGGCAGCGCAAGCTCGTGGTCGAGGAGTTCCTCGACCCCGCGCGCGTGGTCGGCGACCGGACCTGGCTTCCCGTGCGCGTCGACCTCGACGCGTTCGCCGGCCAGGAGGTGCTGCTCGCGATGTCGATCTCGACGCCGAACCTGGTCGACGAGCCCGGCGACCTCGCCGGCTGGGCGGAGCCCCGTCTTCTACCGCGTCCGTCGACCGCACCGCCGGTGGCGCCGACCGACGGCGCCGCGTCCTGAGCGAGAGCCGGCGGACGCCGTTCAGGACGGCTGCTGCGACGACGCCGGCAGCCGCAGGAATGCGGTGACGCCGATCAGGTAGCAGCAGAGCCCGGCCAGGATGACCGTGTTGAAGCCGGTCGTCATCGCGAGGATCGTCGCCAGCACCGAGGCCATCACCGAGCAGAACCCGTTCACCGCCCAGCACCACGCGACGTACTGCTCGTGGTACGGCGTCAGGCTCGACACGGCACGCAGCCCGATCGGCATGAACGCGCCGAGGCAGACGCCGAGCGGCAGCAGGACGGCGACCGTCATCAGGACGCGCAGCGACAGCGGCCAGCCGACCGCGACGTCGACCAGCGGCGTCAGGCCGAAGCGGTAGAAGACCACCAGCACGACGAGCACGCCGATCAGCCCGGCGAGCACCCGGTTCCGGTCGTCGCCGTAGCGCTCGCTGAGGAAGCTGCCGATGCCCGTCGCGATCAGGATCGAGAAGAGCGTGACGGTGAGCGAGTACGTCGGGTAGCCGAGGAAGAGCGTCAAGCGCTGGATCAAGCTGATCTCGATCAGCATGAAGCCGAGGCCGAGCGCCGCGAAGTAGATGCCGGCGTTGAGCTTGTACGGGATCGCCGACCAGACGTCGCGGATCGCCACCATCGGCAGCAGCAGGAACACCGTCGCGAACACGATCGCCACGCCGAGCAGCACGAGCAGCAGGCGCTCGCCGATCCCCTCCTCGACGTTGAGCGCGTGGTCACGGTCGCCGAACAGCACCGAATCGAAGCCGACGAAGTGCCAGAAGAACGGCGAGTCGTCGGTGATCGGACCGACGCGGTAGGCGAGGCTCGCGTACCAGTCGGCGAGCGCGTCGCCCTCGAGCACGATCGCGTTGCGAACCAGGCTGTCGGGGTCGCTCGCCTGGCCCGTGTAGACCACGCGGGCGCCCTCGAGCTTGCCGGCGGTGGCGAGGAAGGTCTGCACGTCGGCGGCGGTGAACGGCGACTTCTTCAGCAGGATGGTCGCCGACTCGAGGCGTCCGAAGCCCGGCGACACCGCGACCAGCACGTGCTGCTGGAAGCCCGGGATGCCGAGCTCGGCGAACGCCTCCCGCGCGGTACCGAGGTAGCGCACGACGCGGTTCGGCTTGGTGTCGAAGTCGATCTCGCCGAACTGCGCGCAGAGGATGCCGTCCTGGTCGAGGTGCTCGATCGCCTCGACGATCATCTCCTTCGTGTAGAGGTAGCTCTCGGAGAGCACGAAGGCGCCCGACGTGGCCGCGTTCATCGCCGCGTAGCTGTCGGGCGCGACCAGCCAGATGAGGTCGAACTCCTTCCCGGAGCTCTTCAGGAACGAGCGCCCCTCGGCGTTGACGATCGTCACCTTCGGGTGGTTCGCGATGTTGCCGGTGAAGTCGCGGAAGTGCGTCGTCAGCAGCGACACCGTCACCGGGTTCAGCTCGATGCCGGTGATGTGGCTCGCGCCGAGGCGCAGCGACGCGAGGATCTCGTTGCCGCCGGCGGAGCCGATGATCGCGACCTTCGGCTCGGGCGCGAGCAGCCGGAACGGATAGGAGCGGTCCATCGTGTCGTAGCGGCCGAGCGACGCGACGTCGCCGTCGAAGTGCATCATCGACGAGCCGAGCGTGCCGTCGTGAACGAGGAAGTTGGTCGGCGGTTCGGTGCCGGGCACGGGCACGACGTCGACGCGGAACACCGGGCTCCAGCGCGAGAAGATCGCCTCCGCGTCCGCGCCCTTCACGCGGTCGCGCACCGGGTCGGGCAGCGCGCGGGGAAAGAGCACGCCGAGCGCGAGGCCCGCGGCGACGATGCCGACCGGCACCACCACCGCGCGCCCGGCCCGGCGCGCGAGCGGCAGCCCCGCGAAGGCGAAGGCGAGGCCGGCGAGGAACACCGAGCCCGGCGGTGAGATGAAGGTGATCGCCGGGATGACCATGGCGCAGCCGAGCGCCGCACCGAGCAGGTCGATCGCGTACAGCCGTCCGATGCGCTCGGTCTGCGACGCGAAGATCTTCGCGAGCGCGACGCCGGCCGCGAGGAACGGCAGGAAGAGCGTCGTGCAGACGAGCCCGAGCTTCACGAGCTCGAGCAGCACCTCGCCCCAGCCGCTGCCCTGGGTGATCTGCATCACCATGCGGAAGAGGTTCAGCGGCATGACGGCGATCAGGAAGTACCCGAGCAGCACCGACACCGCGGCGACCGTCGTGCAGCCGAGGATCAGGCGGTCGGCGGCGGCGCGGCGCAGGCGCTCGAAGATCGCCACGAACACGCCGCCCGCGCCCAGGCCGAGCAGCGAGATCCCGATCACCAGGTAGGTGAAGTAGTAGACCAGCTTGAACGAGAAGACCCGGGTGTAGGACACCTCGAGCAGGATCACCGCGAGCGAGATGAAGAAGGTTTCGAAATAGAGCTTGCGCATGTGGGGGATGGGGCGTTCGCCCGCTGCGGAGAGTCCCTCCCTCTACTAGGCCCGAGCGTCGCGGTAAACCCCGGACGCGGGTCGGATCGAGCTGGCGATCCTCGCGCGGGAAGGCCGCGGGAGCGACGTCGCGGGAGCGACGTCGCGGGAGCGACGGCCACGCGTCGGGTGACGCCCCCGTGGCGAGTGGTCAGCGTGCTCGCGACGGTGCCGGCGCGGGCGCCGCCACCGCTCGAGGCCTGCGCTCGCGGTCTGCGCTCGACGCCTGCGAATTGCGGACGCCGCGCGTGGTGTGCGAGCCTGGCCCGATGGTCGCCGAGCGCCAGACCTTCCGTCAGCTGATCCGCAACTACCTGAAGAGCGTCCCACCGCGGCGTCTCGCCAAGGTGTTCGCCGAGGAGTACGTGGGCACCCTCCTGCGCTCGCTGCCGGGGGTCGAGGGCTTCGCGCTACGCTACCTCCTGTACCGCGGTCTTTTCGAGCGACTCGACGGCTTCTGCTACGTCTACCCGGGCGCGCGCCTGTCGCACACCTACGGCATCCGCGCCGGGCGCAACCTGATGATCAACGCCGGCGCGTTCCTCTACGGCCGCGGCGGGCTCACCTTCGGGGACCACGTGATGATCGGCCCGAACGTGGTGATCGTCAGCTCGCAGCACCGCTTCGACGACCCGCGCATCGAGATGGTCTTCCAGGGCCACAAGGCCGATCCGGTGACCATCGGCAGCGACGTCTGGATCGGCGCCAACGCGGTCGTCCTGCCCGGGATCACGGTCGCGGACGGGACGGTGATCAGCGCCGGCGCCGTGGTGACGCGCGACACCGAGCCCTACTCGATCGTCGGCGGCGTTCCGGCGGCGAAGATCGGCACGCGGCCGCGCGAGGCGCCGGGCGGCCCGGCCGCCGCCCGCGCAACGCCGCCCCTCCCGGGCGACACGCCGGCATGACTCCGCTTCGCCCGCTGTGGTAGGAGTCGGCGGCTTCGCCATGTCCCCAACCGGCCCCAGGTCCCTGCTGATCATTCCCGCCTTCAACGAGTCGCGCTCGATCGGCGCGGTGGTCGATCGCGTCCGCGCGACCGACCTCGACCTCGACGTGCTGGTGGTGAACGACGGCTCGCACGACGACACCGCGGCGCTCGCGAAGGCGCACGGCGCGCTCGTCGTCTCGCACCCGTTCAACCTGGGCTACGGCGCGGCGCTGCAGACGGGCTACAAGTACGCGCTGCGCGGCGGCTACGCGCACGTCGTGCAGATGGACGCCGACGGCCAGCACGACCCGGCCTACATCCCGCAGCTCCTCGCGCCGGTACGCGCCGGCGAGGCGGACGTCGTGATCGGCTCGCGCTTCGTCGAGGCGTCGGGCTACGAGATGGGCGGCGCGCGCACCTTCGGGCGCGTCTTCCTGCAGCGGCTGCTCGTCTGGTGCGGCGGTCCGCACATCTTCGACCCCACCTCGGGCCTGCAGGCGCTGTCGCGGCCGGTGTTCCGCTTCTGCTGCTCGGACTTCTACCCGTTCGACTTCCCCGACATCGACGTGCTGCTGCTCCTGCACCGGCAGGGCTTCCGCATCCGCGAGGTGCCGGTGACGATGGCGCCCAGCCCGCCGGCGAGAAAGCCGATGCACGCCGGGCTGCGCGCGATCTACTATCCCTACAAGATGCTGCTCTCGACCTTCCGCAGCTGGCTCACGCCACGCACCAAGCTCGCCGCGGACTGAGATCCGGGCGCGGCGCGGGACCGAACCATGGACACGGGCACGATCGACATCGACCTGCTGCGCCGGCTCGCCATCGAGCAGCCGGAGGCCATCTCGACGCGCATCCTCGCGCTGGCGCTGTGCACGGCGTTCCTCGCCGCCGTGCTGATCCTCGTCCGGCGCGGCAAGCTGCGCGAGGAGTACACCCCGATCTGGACCGTCGTCGCGCTCGGCACGATGGTGCTCAGCGTCTGGTTCGACGCGGTCCGGCTCTTGACGCGGGCGGTCGGCGCCTGGACGCCGAGCTCGACGCTGTTCTTCTTCGGCCTCGTCTTCCTGCTGACCGTCAGCCTGAACTACGCGGTGCGCCTCTCGGGGCTCAGCCTGCAGGTCAAGCTGCTCGCGCAGGAGGTGGCGCTGCTGCGCCAGCGTCTCGCCGACGAGGAGGCACGAGCGCGCGCCGGCGCGGAGCCCGGCGCGCCGCCGCGATGAACGAGCAGCACGCCTTCTGGGAGAAGGGCGGGATCTACCGCAGGAGCGACCACCCGGTGGTCGAGCTGTTCGCGCGCCAGCGCGTCGGCTTCCTCGCCCGACGCGGGCTGCTCGCGGGCGTGCGCACGCTGCTCGACGTCGGCGCCGGCAGCGGCTTCTCGAGCGCGTATTATCCGGCGTCGATCCGCGTCGTCGCCTGCGACTACGCGGGCGGCATGCTGGCGCGGAATCCGACCCGCGACCGCGTGCGCTGCGCCGCCGGCGCCCTGCCCTTCGCCGACGGCGCGTTCGACGTCGTCACCTGCTGGGAGCTGCTGCACCACCTCGACGACCCGGTCGCGGCGCTGCGCGAGATGTGGCGCGTCGCCGCCCGCCGCCTGGTCGTCTTCGAGCCGAACCGGATCAATCCCGGACACCTCGTGCTCGGCCTCACGAGGCGCGAGGAGCGACGCTCGCTGCTATTCTCGCCGGGCCACCTGCGGCGCCTCGTGCGCGCCGCGACGGCGCGCAGCGTGCGGCCGGAGCGCTGCGGGCTGCTGTTCCCGAACGTCACGCCGCTGCCGCTCGCGCGCCTGCTCGCGCGACTTCCCTACCGCGTGCCGCTGGTCGCGATCTCGCAGCTCGTGGTGCTGGAGAAGGACTGAGCACGCCCGCCGACAGCCGGCGGCGGCGCACGGCCGGAGTCTGCCTGGGGCTCGCGGTGGCAGCCTACCTGGCGCTCGCGCTGTTCGTGCTGCGCAGCGTGCTGCCGGCGCCCGGGCGTCTCCTGCCGCACGCGGCGCTGCTCGACTGGAGCTCGACGCGCGCCACCAACCTCGCGCAGCTCGATCACAACGACCAGTCGATGGTGGCCTCGGTGGTCGCGCGCAACGCGGCGCTGCTCACCTCGGAGCCGTGGCGCCTGTTCTCGGCCGACGGCCAGTGCTTCCCGATGCCGCGCGGCTACACGCTCGGCGAGCACATGTTCGGCACGTCGCTGCTCGCGGCGCCCGCATACCTGCTCACGCGCGACCCGATCCTGAGCTTCAACGCGGCCCTCGTCCTCTCGCTGTGGATCCCGGCGCTGAGCATGCTCGCGCTGTCGTACCACTTCACGCGCAGCCCGGCGGCGGCCTTCGTCGCCGGCCTGCTGTTCATGCTGGTGCCCGGGCGGATCATGAACCCGTCGCACCCGTACGTATACGGCGACCTGTGGATCCCGCTGGTGGTGCTCTTCCTGCACCGTCTGTTCACCCGCGGGCGCTGGTCGGACGCGGCCCTCCTCGGCCTGTTCTTCGCGCTCGAGGTGTTCGAGAGCCTCTACCCCCTGCTGTCGTGCAGCCTGATCGTCGCCGTGTACGGGAGCGTGCTCGCGCTCCGGCACCTGCGCCGCCTGCCCGCGCTGCTGCCGAAGCTCGCGCTCGCCGCGGGCATGGTCCTGCTGGCGGTGTGGCTGGTGCTCGGTCCCTACCTCGCGACGCGCGACACCTGGGGCTTGCTCGAGGGCCGTACCTCGCTCCTGATGAGCCTGAGCGCGTACGGCTGGGGCTCGATCCACTTTCCGGGGGCGATGGTGCTCGGGCTCGCGGCGATCGGCCTCGCCGACCGCCTGCGCGGGCCGCGCCCGGCACCCGGCGGCGATCCGCGCCTGCCGATGCTCGCGGCCGGGCTCCTCGTCCTGTGGTGCGCGACCTCCGGCATTCCGATCCCCTTCACCCGCGTGCACGTGCCGTCGCCGCTCGAGCTGCTGCGCCCGGTCGTTCCCGGGCTGAGCGCGGTGCGCGCGCTGAGCGCGATCAGCATCACCGCGAGCCTCGCCTGGGCGTTCCTCGCGGGCTACGGCGTGCTCCGCCTGATCGAGCGCCGGCGCGCGCGCACCGCGGTGGTCGCGGCCGCCGCCGTGACGTCGCTGACGCTGGTCTTCCTCTACGACCAGCGCTTCGCGAAGCCGATGTTCAGCGTCCGGTCGTACCGGCTCGACGCCTGGCGCGCGAGCCCGTCCGGTCACGACGTGGCCCTGCTGCGCCGGGTCGCGCGCGGCGCGGTCCTCGACCTGCCGTTCCCGATGATGGACACGCCGTCCGCGGGGCGCCTCCCCTACCACCTGCTGCTGAACGCGTACGACCCGCGCCCGACGGGGGCCTGCTACAACTCGTTCGTCTCACCGGTGCAGCAGCAGGTCGCGGGGCTGAGTCGCGACCTGCCCGAGCACCACGCGGCCGACGCGCTCGCGGCCCTGGGCTTCGGCACGGTCGTGATCGACAAGGGCGCGATCGACGCGGGCGCGCTGCAGGGCTTCTACGACCGCCTGCGCGACCTCGACAACGCCGCGCGCCTGTTCCCGGTCGGCAAGTCGGGACGCCTGCTCGTCTACCGGCTCGAGACGCCGCTCGCCGTACGCGACGACTTCGCGCTGCTCGAGGGGGCGACCGCGGCGCCGGCGAGCGCACGGCGCGACGGCGCGAGCGGCCGCGCACGCGTCGCGCTCGAGCTGCGCAACGGCGGCGACGCCATCTTCCGCCTGCCCGATCCGATCGCCCCCGACGACCTGCTGGTACGCTGGCGCGACGACACGGGGCGCGTCGTCCTCACCGCCGACGCGCGCGCTCTCCTGCCGATGGCGCTCGCGCCCGGCGCGCGCTTCGCGCTCGAGCTCGAGGTCGACGCGCCGGCCGCCCCCGGACGCTGGGCGGTCGAGCTCGCGCGCGCCGCGGAGCCGGAGCGCGTCCTGGCGACGCGCTCGATCGATCTCGCCCCGTCCTGACACGGCGCAGGGCCATCGCATCGCCCGCGCGGCAGCGCCGTCGCGCCGTCTCCGCATGCACCCGTCAACGATCGACCGCCGGCCGCGTGTCGTGATACGCGCGCCGCACTCGCTCGAGGACGCGCGATGCTCAGACGCTCCCGGATCGCCTGCTCCGTGCTCGCCGCGACCGCCTACCTGGCCGTCGCGCTGTGGAGCTTCCGCGCCGTCCTGCCCGCGCCGGCGACGCTGCTGCCCGACAACCCCTACCTCGACCCCGCGTTCACGAAGCTCGGTCGGCTCGACCTGGCGATGGTCCTGTGGACGGTGAGCGGCAACGCGGAGCGGCTCCTCGATCGACCGTGGGCGCTGCGTGCCGAGGGCCAGTGCCATCCGCTGCCGGACGCGTACACGCTCGGCGAGCACATGCTCGGCGCGAGCCTCCTCACCGCCCCCGCGCTGCTCGCGACCGGCGACCCGATCCTCTCCTACAACCTCTTCCTGATCGCGACGGTGTGGATTCCGGGGCTCGCCATGTACGCACTGGCGCTGCACTTCACGCGGAGCCCGCCGGCCGCGTTCGTCGCCGGTCTGCTCTTCGCGCTCGAGCCCGGACGGATCAAGGACGCGGGCCACCCGTTCGTCCACGGCGACCTGTGGGGACCGCTCGCGCTGCTCTTCCTGCACCGCACCTTCGCCCGCGGCGGTGCCGGAAACGCGCTCGCGTGCGCGCTGTTCGTCGGGCTCACGGTGCTGGAGAGCCTGTATGCGCTGCTCGGCGTGCTGCTGGTGCTCGCGACCTACGGCCTCTGGGCCGCGTTCGTGCACCGCGCCGCGTGGCGGCGCTGGGCCGTGCCGCTGCTGTCGGCGAGCGTGCTCGTACTGGCCGTGGCGGCCCTGGTGCTGCACCCGTACCTCGCGGCGCGCGACACCTGGGAGGTGCTGGTGCGCCCGGGCACCATGTTCCTGCCGCTCGACGCGTACGCGCCGGGACGCTTCGCCTTCCCCGGCTGGATGCTGCTCGCGCTCGTCGCCGTCGCGCTGGTCGATCGCCTGCGCCGGCGACGCCTCGAGGAGGGCGAGGATCCGCGCATCGTGCTGGCGCTCGCGGCGCTGCTCGTCGTCTGGTGCTCGGTGCGCACCGTGCCGCTCGCCGGCGCCGAGGTGCCGGCGCCGCTCCTCGTGCTGAAGCAGCTCGTGCCGGGTCTCGACGCCGTCCGCGCCCTGGCCAGCGTCGGACGCTGCGCGGCGCTCGCCGCGGCGCTGGTCGCCGCCTACGGCGTCCTGGCGATCGCCGAGCGGACGCGCGCGGGCGGCCCGGCCGCGGTCGTGATCGCGGTGCTGCTCGCGATCGGCGTGCTCATCGAGCGCTGGGTGCCGGCAGCGAGCACCGCGACCTTCGGCTCGGGCCTCGATCTGACGGCGTTCCCCGCGCGGCCGGACGACGACGACATCGCGCTGGTGCGCGCGCACGCGCGCGGCGCGGTCCTCGACCTGCCGTTCGCCGGCGGACCGCAGCGCGCGCTCGCGGCGGGCCCGTATCTGACGCTGGGCAGCTTCGCGCCGCGCCCGACCGCCGCCTGCTACAACTCGTACCCGTCGCCACTGCACCAGCAGGTCGCGGGGCTGGTGGACGCGCTGCCCGCGGCGGAGGCGATCGACGCGCTGGTGGCGCTCGGCTTCGAGACCCTGCTGGTGCACCTCGACCGCATGCGCCCCGATCGCGCGGCGGCGCTCGAAAGCGCCCTCGCGAGCCATCCGCAGCTGGCTGCGCGCGTCGCGCTGCTCGGCCGCACCGAGCGCATCTCCGCCTGGCGTCTGGGGAGCCCGATCGCGACCGGCGACGACCTCGCCCAGCTCGCCGCCGACGCCCGCACCAGCGAGGCGGTCACCGTCGCGACGGGAGCACCCGAGCTGCGCGTCGCCCTGCAGAACCGCTCCGAGCGCACGTGGCGCCAGGCGCAGCCGATCGCGCCGACGCCGGTCGAGCTGCGCTGGCACGCGCCGGCGGGGGCCGTCGTGCACGTCGAGCGGGCGCGCATGCTGCTGCCGCTCGCCGTGGCCCCGGGCGCCAGCGGGCATGCGACCGTGGGCGCGCCGCAGGTGCCCCCTCCCGGAACTTATGTCTTGACGATCGCCCCGGTCGCGCCGCCGGCGACCACGCTCGTCCGCGCCACGGTCACGGTGACGCCGGCGGCCCCGTGAGAACGTCCTCGGCGGCGCGTGCACGATCTGCGTCGACACCCGCGGGGCACCGTGGTACTCGTCACCGGATGCGTCGGCGCACGGCCGTCCGAACCAGCGCGCTCTTCCTCCTTCTCCTGCTCTCCCCGATCCCGCTCGCATCGGCGGCCGAGGCCGGTCCGGAGACCGCGCCGGCGAAGCAGCGTCGCACCGTGTGGGACATGCTGGGCGCGCTGGAAGCCGCGGGCCCGCTTCCCGGAGGAGCGGCCCTGGTGTACCGCGGCGCCCACGGCGAGACCCGCGCCGGCATTCACGTGCCGCTGCCGGGCGCCGTGTCGGTGCCGGTCGAGATCCCGCCGGACGCCGAGCTCGGCTTCGGGTTCGCGTTCCAGGCCGCGGCGTTCATGACCGAGACGCCCGAGCTCGCCGAGCCGGGTCGCGTGCGCGTGACCTTCACGCCCGAGGACGGCACGGAGCAGGTGCTGCTCGAGCGCGGCGTCGACCTCCGCAAACGCAAGGAAGACCGCCGCTGGTTCGACGAGCGCCTGTCGCTGGCGGCACTCGCGGGCCGCAAGGGCACGCTCACCTTCGCGGTGCAGAACGAGGGCGACGCGGAGAAGGCGAAGGGCACCAACGTCTACTTCTCTGCGCCGCGCATCACGCAGCGCGTGCCGCGCACGCCGGACGCACCGAACGTGCTGCTGATCACGGTCGACTGCCTGCGCGCGGATCACGTCGGCGCGCACGGGCACGCGAGGCCGACGACGCCCACCCTCGACCGGCTCGCCGCCGAGGGGGTGCGCTTCTCGCGCGCGTTCGCCAATGCGCCGATGACGCTGCCGTCGATCCCGCAGCTCTTCACCTCGACCGTGTTCCCGACCAAGGACATCGAGACGCTGCTCGGTCCGGTGGCGCAGGCGGGCATCCCGAGCGCGGCGGTGGTCAACAATGCGTGGATCCCGCTCTGGCTGAGCCAGGGGAAGCACGCCGAGCCACCCGGAACGTTCGACGCGATGATCTCCGGCGAGCTCGACGCGAAGGCGATCTCCGACCGCGCGATCGAGTGGCTCGAGCGTCATCGCGACGATCGCTTCGTGCTCTACCTGCACTACCTGGACGCCCACACCCCCTACAAACCGCCCCGCGAGTACGTCGCGCGCTTCGCCGACCCGGCCTACCGGGGAAAGATCGCCGACACCTTCACCCACCCGGACGACGCCGAGGCTGCACGCTACGACGCCGCCGACCGCGCCAAGGTCGCGGCACTGTACGACGCGGCGATCCGCTACGTGGACGACCAGATCGGTCGCGTCGTCGAGACGCTGGCGAAGCAGGGCCGGCTCGACGGCACGGTGATCGTCGTCACCGCGGACCACGGCGAGGAGCTGTGGGACCACGGACGGTTCTTTCACGGCCAATCGCTGTACGAGGAGCTGCTGCACGTGCCGCTCGTCGTGCGCGCGCCGGGCACGGCGCCTGCAGGCACGGTCGTCGATCGACCGGTGCGCATGATCGACGTCGCGCCCTCGCTCCTCGAGTGGAGCGGCCTCCAGCTCCCGAAGACCTTCGAGGGCCGGCCGCTGTCGCAGTCGATCGCGGCACCCGCGGCGGCGGGCGACGACCTCGTCGCGACCGCGACGCAGGCGCAGTTCCCGACCCGCTTCGCGCTGCGCACCGACGATCTCAAGCTCATCGAGAGCCTCGACACCGGCAAGCGCGAGCTCTACGCGATCCGCACCGATCCGCGCGAGCAGAAGGATCTCGCCGCCGAACGCCCCGAGGACGTCGCGACGCTCGAGGCCCGCCTGTGGGCGGCGCGCGCCGTGCTGCGCGAGCGCGGGTACCAGGTGAAGGTCGTCGGCCCGCAGAGCGGCAGCGCGCAGGTCGAGCTGCGCGCCGCGAGCGAGCCGCGCAGCGGAACGTTCCTGACCGTCGACCGCACCGCGGCGAGCGGCGCCCCACGCCTCGTGCTCTCGCCCGACGGCGAGAAGCTCACGCTGCGCGCCGACGTCGACGCGTCCGGCACCGGGTTCCGCTTCGACCGTCTCCTGAGCCCGCGCAACATCGCGCGCGACGACAAGGTGCGCTTCGAGGTCCTGCTCGGCGGCAAGCCGGCGGGGTCGAGCGTGCTGGCGCTCGGCACGGACGGGGTCGCCGTCAAGGGCGACGTGGTGGATCTCACCGACGCCGCGCTCACCAGCGAGTCCGTCCCCGCGTGCGCGGCGCCCGAGCGCGGCGTCCGGGTCTGCCTGTGGCGCTACCCCGGCGAGAAGGTCGCGGCCATGCCCGAGATCAGCGACCCGGCGGTGCGCGAGAAGCTGCGCGCGCTCGGCTATCTGCAATGACCTCGCGGCGCGACCGCGCCGCGAGGGCGACGGCGTCGCCGTGCGCGACGGAGGTGCACCAATGAGCACCTCGCCGCCGGCGCCCGGATCCGGTGGCGACGCCGGGGACGACTCCGAGCCGGCCCCGTACGCCGTGTCGGGCTGGCTGCCGGTCGCCGCTGCGGCGGCGCTCTACGCGCTCGCGACGCCGTGGGTGCTCCGCCCCTGGTTCCTCGGCCGCGACCTGCTGCCGCACGCGCCCGGCGCGATCGGCCACTTGATCGACGCCGACCTCTTCCTGAACGTGTGGATCCTCGCCTGGATCGCGCACGCGGCGCTGACCGACCCTGCACGCCTCTACGACGGCAACATCTTCCACCCCGCCGGCAACACCATCGCGGGCTCCGAGAACATGCTGGCGCACGTGCCGTTCACCGCCGCCGCCCTGGCGCTCACCGGCAACGCGCTGGTGATGCTCAAGGTGTACGTGCTCGAGTGCTTCGTCCTCTCCGGCGTCGCGATGTTCCTCTTCGTGCGCCACCACGCGCGCAGCAACGCGGCGGCGCTCCTCGCCGGGGCCGCGTTCACCTTCACGTTCTTCCGCGCGAGCACCATCCCGCAGCCGCAGTACCTCGGCATCCAGTTCCTGCCGCTCGCGCTGCTGTGCGTCGACCTGTGGCTCGAGCGACGGCGCGCACTCTGGCTCGCGGCACTCGCGCTCGCGCTCGGCCTGCAGGCGCTGAGCTGCGTCTACGTCGGCTTCTTCACGCTGATCGTCGTGCCCGTGTACGCCGCGGTGCGCCTGCTCGACGTCGGCGAGCGTCGCGCGGCGGCCGCCGGCGGGCTCGCGCTCGCGTTCGCGGGCGGCGTCGCGGCGTCGTTCCCGGCGGCGGTGCCGTACCTGCGCGCGCGTGCCGAGGGCATGATCCCGCGGCACGACCCGGCGATGATCCGCTGGTTCTCGTGGCAGCCGTGGGAGTACCTGTCGCGCGGTTTCCTCGAGCGCGCCGGGCTCGTGCCGGTCGCGATCGTCGCCGGCGACGCCCTGCTGCGCCTCGTGCGGCGCCTGCGTGGACGCGTCGCGCCGCGCGACCCGGCGCGCTCGGCCGAGCGCGCGCTGTGGGCGGTGGCGGCGACCGGCGTCGTCCTGTCGGCGGGTCCGTCGCTCGACGTCGGCGGGCTGTCGATCCCGCTTCCCTACCGCGCGCTCTACGAGCTGGTGCCCGGCTTCTCGTCGATCCGTGTGCCGATCCGCTTCGCGATCGTCGTCGCAGCCGCGCTCGCCGCGCTCGCGGGTCTCGCCTTCGCGCGCTGGACGCGTGCCGTCGGGCGCCCGGCGTGCCTCGCCGTCGCGGCCGCGCTCGCGCTCGCCTGCCTCGTCGACGCAGCTCCGCGTCCGGTTCCGGTCACGGCCGCCGGCCTCGGTGACGCGGCGGCGCCCGCCTACCGGTGGCTCGCGGCGCAGGCCGAGGAGGGAGCGGTGCTCGAGATCCCCGGCACCGCGAGCGGCGACGACGTCGCCGGCAACGCGCGCAGCGGCCGCTACATGGTCGCGAGCACGATCCACTGGAAGCCGCTGGTGAACGGCTGGACCGCCTACCCGCCGCACGTCGCGCCGCTGCTGGCGGCGGCGATCCGCGACCTGCCGGCCGAGGACGCGCTCGCGCTGCTGGTCGACGCGTCCGACCTGCGCTGGGTGCTGGTGCACCGCCGCGAGCTCACGCCCGAGGAGTCCGCGCGCTGGCCGCGCGGCGCGATCGCGGGGCTCGCACTGGTCGACACCTTCGGCGACACCGAGGTGTACGCGGTGACGCGGCCGCGCGCGCGCGACCTGCGCCCGGCGGTCGCGCAGCGGAGCGCTGCGCCAAGCGATTCTTCGCTCGACGGCACCGCCACCGCGCCGCTCGCGGCAGCGTGTCGCGCCGCGCGCATCGACGCCGTCGAGGCTCCGGCGCGCGTGCTACCGATCCCGGCGCCGAGACGCATCGCCGTCCGCTTCACCAACGCGAGCGGCTGCCCGTGGCCGGCGCTCGGCGTGCGCGCCGAGGGTCTCGTGATGCTCGGCTACCGCTGGACGTCGCCCTCGGGTGCGCAGGACCCACCGGGCGCGCCGTCGCGGCTGCTGCACGACGTCGCGCCGGGCGCGACGGTGGACGCGAGCATGCTCGTCACCCCTCCGGTCGGCGAGCCCGGCCCGTGGCAGCTCGAGGTGAGCCTCTTCCAGCAGGGCGGCGACGCGCCGCTCGCGACCGCGACGCGCGTCGTCGAACTTCGGGCGGCGGGCGGGGGCAAGGACTCCGGCGCTCAGGCGCCCGGCGCGGGCAGCAGCTCGTAGACGCGCACGTGCGGCCCCGGCCGCGACACGGCGCCGAATCCGTGCGTCGGGATGTAGTAGGCGTCCGCCGGCTCGAAGACGGCTGCCTCGCGCGGCCCGGTGAACGGATCGAACTCGGCGAGGAGCCGGAGCCGCGGCGCGAGCCGGGCGAGCGCCTGCGGATCGACGCGCGACGCGAACAGGGTGTGGTCGTGCGCGACGACGTAGCGCGCGCCGGTCGCGTCGAGCGAGGCGGCGTCGAGCTTGCTGCGCACCATCTCGAAGCCCGGTGGCGCCGCCGGCTCGCCGTAGCCCCAGAACTCGGTGCCGACCATCGCCACCCGCGTGCCGCGCGCCAGGTTCGCACCCAGCCACTCGCTCGCCAGCACCCGCGTGTCGGTCTCGCCCGCGATGCGGTTGTGCGCGACGATGCTCCACAGCGGCTCGGCGGCGAGGACGATCGTCGCCACCGTCAAGAATACACGGCGCGCACCGTCACCGTCGAGCCGGCGCGCGATCGCCACGACGAGGCCCGCGACCAGCAGCAGCAGCAGCGGCACGATCGGCGTCATGTAGCGCGCGAGCAACGCCGGCGACGCGCCGACGACGAGGAAGTACGTCACCGCGCACACGGCGGAGAGGAGCGGCAGCGGACGGCGCGACACGAACGCCCACACCAGCGCCGGCAGCACCAGCAGCGTCGGCAGCAGCCCGATGCCGTACCGCAGCGAGAACACCGCGTGGTAGGCGTAGCCGTGCCAGAAACTCGGCGCGGTCGGGATGTCGACCACGCCCTGCGGCACGCCGCCGGTGTCCGCGACGTGCGGGAACGCCTGCGGGAAGACCAGCACCACGATGCTCAGCACCTTGTTGCGCGTCTCCGGGTTGAGGATGAGATCGGGCGAGGTGAGGAGAAAGCTCGCCGCCGCGCCGAGGCCGGCGGTGATCGCGGCGCCGGGCAGGATGCGGCGCCAGCCGCGTGCGTCGGAGCCCATCACCGCGGCGAGCCACGCCGGCAGGAGCAGCAGCACCGCCGGGTACTTCATCCCCATCGCGAGCCCGATCACCGCGCCGACGAGCGCACCGCGTCCCGGCGTCGCGCGCCGCGCGAGCGGCACCATCAGGCCGATCGCCGCGACCACGCCGAGGCTCATCAGCACGTCCGGCTTCGCCGCGTGGCTGTCGCGCGCGTGGATGAAGTCGGTCGCGAGCAGCGCGCCGGCGGCGAGTGCGGCGCAGCGCCCGAGGTGGCGGCGCGTGAAGCCGATCAGCAGCACGACCGTCAGCACGCCCGCGACCGCCGACAGCCCGCGATCGAGCAGCAGCATGCGGGCCGGATGGCGCGCGAGCAGCGTCACGTAGTCGCCCGACGGGAAGGCGCCGAGGACGCGGAGCACGCGCAGCCCGACCTCGCCCCAGAGCCACGTCAGGTAGATGTAGGCGCTCGGGTAGATGCCGTACTTCAGGTCGAAGGTGCCCGCCGCCGGCGCGCCCGCCTGGAAGAGGATCACCTCCTCGTCGGGGCGCGTCATCAGGTGCGGCAGCCCCAGGTCGAGCGCCCAGAAGCGCAGGACCGCGGCGACGAGCACGATCACGGCGAAGGCGATCAGGTCTCCGCGCGGAAGCCGGCCACGAGTCATGGATTCGACCGCGGCGGAAACGCCGCCCCCGCGTTGTAGGCGCCCCCCCCGGCGGGCGCAAGCAGCCACGCTGCAGCAACGACACCGCCCACGCGATCGAGCGCCTGCGGTGGAGCAGACAGCTCGCACGAGCGCCGGCGCGAGAGGGTCCGCGCCGCACGAGCGCAGGCGCGAGCCCGTCCCCGCCGCACGAGCGCAGGCGCGAGAGGATCCCCACCGCACGAGCGTAGGCGCGAGTCGGTCTGCGCCCCGCAGCGAATGCGCAGCCCGCAGAAGACGGCGAGCGCAGCTCGCCGATCTTCGAGGATTGAGCGGCGGGGCGCAGACCGACTCGCGCCGGCGCACCTCGTCCGGCGCACCTCGTCCAGCGCACCACGTCCAGCGCACCACGCCCAGCGCACCACGCCCGGCGCACCACGCCCGGCGCACGACAGCCCGCCGCACGACAGCCCGCCGCAGCGGCCGCACGCACCGAGCCGATGCTTGCGGCCCCCCACCGCCGCCGCCTACTCTCGCGACCACCATGCAGCGACCCGAGCCCGCGCCGAGCGCCGGCATCGTCGGCCCGCGTCTCCGGTCGCCCCGCTGGGTCGTCGCGACGCTCGGCACGGTGCTCGCGCTGCTCCTCATCGAGGCGATCGCGCGGATCGAGGGAGCGCCGCTGTGCGACGGCGACCACGGCTACCTGCTCGCCGCCGACGACGAGGTCGGCTGGACCCTGACCCCGAACCTGACGTTCACGCTCGACCCGTGCGCTCCGCCGCTCGCGCGACGCCGGTGGAGCGCGCCGGTGTCGATCAACGCGCACGGCCTGCACGATCAGCCGTGGCCGTACGCGAAGCCAGCGGGCGAGGTGCGCGTCCTGCTGCTCGGCGACGAGACCGCCGACGGCATCGGCATCGCGCGCGCCGACCGTCTCTCGGTGCGGCTCGCACACCTCACCGACCGCCGCCGCGGCGCGCGCGTCGCCGCGATCAACGCGACCATCGAGGGCTACGACGCGCTGCACGCGCTGCGCTTCCTCGAGCGGCGCGGGCTGCGCTACGCGCCCGACGTCGTCGTCCTGCTGCTCGATCCCGAGCGCGAGCTCGCAGCCGCGCTCGACCCGCCCGAGGCGCAGGAGCTCGCCGCCGACGTGCCGCCGGCGAGCGGTCTGCTCGCGACGTCCGGCGCGCTGCGCTGGCTCGCGCGCCAGCCGAACGCGACGCCGGCGCGCGCCGTGCGCGTCGCGGAGCCCGACGCGCTCGCCGACGAGGCCGCCCGCGCCCGTGCCGGCAGCGCGCTGCGCGCCACGGTCGAGCGCATCGCGACGGTGAGCAGGGAGGCCGGAGCCGCGTTCGCGATCGCGATCGCGCCGCGCTGTCCGCTGCCCGCGCCCTCCCCCGCGAGCTCGCTCTGCACCGCTCTCGAGGGGATCGCGCCCTGCGTCGACCTCGCGCCGGTGTTCGCCGATCTCGCCACGACCAAGCCCGGCGGCGGCGAGCTGTGCATCCCCGGCGAGGCGCGCTGGGGACGCGACGCGCACTTCCTCGCGAGCCACAAGATCTGGGACACGCTCGCCGCGAGCGGCCTCTGGCCGCCGACCGTCGTGCGCGGCCATCGCCTATGAGCCTCGCCGACCTCGGCCCGCGCCTCGCGGCGGAGCTCGCCGACTTCCAGCTCGGCAGCTGGGAGGCGCGGCACAGCCTGTTCGCGCACTACGCGCTCTACGGCGCCGCGCTGGCGGCGCTCGGCGTCGCCGCGGCGCCACTCGGCGCGCGTGCGCGTGGCTGGGTGCTGGTCGCGCTGTGCGTCGCGAGCCTCGCGATCCTCGGCTCGCCCGGCGTCACGGCCCTCGCCGTGCTCTACTCGCTGTGTCTGTACGGCGTCGTCGAGCGCGTGCCGGGACGCGCCGGGCAGGTGCTCGCGGCGGTCCTGCTGGTCGCGCTCGCGGTGTATCCCGCGCTGCTGCCCGCCGACACCTTCACCGGCAACACGAGCCACATGCGCGAGTTCTGGTCGTTCGCGACCAACGTCTGGTGGCTGCGCTGCATCGCCTACGTGGTCGACCGGCGCGCGCGCGGCGTCCCGGCGCGCACCCTGCGCGAGTTCCTGATCGCGACGCTCTTCTTCCCGACCTTCGTCAACGGGCCGATCGAGACCACCGAGCAGCTCGCCGCACGTCGCCGCAAGGGTCCCGCGGTCGACTCCTGGAAGGAGCTACGCGCCTACGGCGCGCTGGTCGCGCGCTCGGCCGGACGCTTCGCGTGGGGCGTCGCGAAGGTGCTCGTCGCGACCTTCTACCTCTCGCAGTCGAACGAGACGATCTTCGCGACCGGCGGCCAGGCGGTGTCGCACCCGCGGCTCTGGCTCTGGCCGATCGAGCTGTACGTGACCTTCTACGTCGTGTTCTCGGGCTGGACCGACGTCGCGATCGCGCTCGCGCGCCCGCTCGGCTACGACGTCGTCGAGAACTTCGACCGCCCGTGGGTGTCGCGCTCGGTGGCCGAGTTCTGGCGCCGCTGGCACATCTCGTTCGGCACCTGGCTGCGCAGCTACGTCTACGTGCCGCTCGGCGGCAACCGGCGGCACGCGACGCTCAACGTGCTCATCACCTTCCTCGTGAGCGGCCTGTGGCACGTGTGGGGCGCGCTCAAGGTGCTGGGCGTCGAGGGCTACCCACCGGCGGCGTGGCTCGGCTTCGTCGTGTGGGGCCTGATGAACGGCTTCGCCGTGGCCGGCGCGCGCTGGTGGAACGCGTCGCGCGGCCTCGAGCCGGTGCGAGCCGCGATCGCGACGCACGTCCCAGGCGTGCTCCGGCTCCGCGCCGCGCAGGCGATGGCGTTCGCCTTCGTGGCGCTCGCCTGGGTGCCCTTCTTCCTGCCACCGTGGGTGGACGTGGACGCGTGCTGGCGGATCCTGCTGCGCATGCTGTTCCTCGGCTGAAGCGACGCGTGACGACCATGCACGGTGAGCAGCGAGACGATTTTCTCGAGCGCCAGCGCGAGCACTTCGCCGACGCCGACGCCGACCACTTCACGTGGCAGACGAGCGGTCCCGGCTTCGCCGCGCGTGAGGCCGCGTTCGTGCGCGCGCTGCTCGCGGGCACGGATCTTCCGCTGCTCGAGATCGGCTGCGGCGAGGGTGCGAACCTGCTGCACGGCACGACGCCCATGCCGCGCAGCGCGGGAACGGCCGCCGCCGCGACCGTCGCGAGCGGCCTGCGCGTCGGCGTCGACGCGTTCGCGCGCAAGCTCGCGTTCGCCGCGCGCGCGGTGCCCGGCGCGCGCTTCGCCTGCGCCGACGCCGGCCGTCTGCCGTTCGCCGACGGCACCTTCGCGACCGTCTTCATCCGCGACGTGCTGCACCACCTCCCCGAGCCCCGTGCGACGATCGCCGAGGCCTGCCGCGTGCTCCGGCCCGGCGGCGCGTTCGTCCTGAACGAGCCCAACGCGCGCAATCCGCTCATCCGCCTGCAGATGACGCTGGTTCCCGCGGAGCGCGGCGCGGCCCGGTCGGACGAGGCCTGGCTGCGCGACCTGCTCGCCGGACAGCCCCTGGACGCTCTCGTGTTCGCGCCGGCAGCGCCCTTCCCGCTCGACCGCGTCGTGCTGCACCATCGCTTCGGGGCACCGCGGCTCGGTGCGAGCAGGAGCGTCCTGCGCGCGCTCGACGGCCTCGAGAAGCTCGCGGCGCGGGTCCTGCCGGCGAGCCGCTGGTCCTACCTGATCGTACGCGCGCGGCGGACCGCATAGGGCGCCCGCTGGCAGCGGGCGCGGGCGCGAACCGGGTGGAAGTGGCCGTGCCGATATGCGACCTTTCCGGTTCCCGTGATGCGCGTCCTGGTCGTCACCCCCACCTACAACGAGCGCGACAACGTCGAGGCCCTGTGCGACGCGGTGCTCGCGTCGCCGATCGGCGCCGACTACATGATCGTCGACGACAACTCGCCCGACGGCACCGGGCAGATCGCCGACCGGATCGCCGCGGCGAACCCGCGCATCAAGGTCATGCACCGCCCGGGCAAGCTCGGGCTGGGCAGCGCCTACCGCCAGGCGTTCTCGCGCGCGCTCGTCGACGGCTACGACGCCGTCATCTCGATGGACGGCGACTGGTCGCACGACCCGCAATACCTCCCCTCGCTGGTCGCCGGCGCGGCGAACGCCGACCTGGTGATCGGCTCGCGCTACCTGAACGGCATCAGCGTCGTGAACTGGGAGCTGTCGCGGCTGATCATGAGCAAGGTGGCGAACACCTACGCGCGCCTCGTCACCGACCTGCCGTTTCGCGACTGCACGAGCGGCTTTCAGTGCTTGACGTCGCGCGCGCTGGCGGCGGTCGGCCTCGACTCGATCAAGACCGACGGCTACTCCTTTCTCGTGGAGCTCAAGTACCGGGTGATCCATGCCGGGCTGCGCGGCGTCGAGGTGCCGATCGTCTTCACCCAGCGTCGCGCGGGCACGTCGAAGATCTCCAAGGCGGAGATCGGCCGGTCGATGGTGACGCCCTGGAAGATGCGGCTCGGTTTCTGGGACGGGGGTCCGCGCGCGCGGAGCTGAGCGTGGGCCGCCGCGGGAGGTGCAGGGATGCGGCGGGATGTCCGAGGTGAGGGGGCGGCGATCGGTGCAGGGAGCAGGTCGCACCGCGTGGTCGCGATCGTGGCGCTGGCGGTGTCGGGACTGCTCGCCTGTAGCGACTCGAGCGGTGACAAGGACCCGTTCGTCGAGCCGCGCACGATCTCGAGCAAGGACGGCGTCCTCGAGACGACGCTCACCGTCTCGCTCGAGGCGACCGAGGTCGGCGGCACGCTGGTCGAGGCGCGCCTCTACGACGGCGAGTTCATGCCGCCGACCCTGTCGGTGCAGCCCGGCGACCTGATCCGCCTGAAGCTCGACAACCGCATCGACGAGCTGACCAACCTGCACTATCACGGCATGAACGTCTCGCCGCTCGGCAACGGCGACAACGTCTTCCTGCACGTCGTCCCCGGCGAGACCTTCGAGTACGAGGTGCAGGTGCCCGAGACGCACCCCGAGGGGATGTTCTACTACCACCCGCACATCTACGGCACGACGGAGTTCCAGATCGGCAACGGCATGTCGGGCGGCATCGTCGTGCGCGGCATCCTCGACGGGCTCGGCGACCTGTCGAGCGTCAAGCAGCGGCAGATCTACCTGAAGGACATCCAGATCGTCGACGGCGCGGTGCCCGATCCGCCCGACTCCGGCGCCGACACGCTGCGCACCGTCAACGGCCGCGTCGGCCAGGTGATCAAGATCCGTCCCGGCGAGACGCAGTTCTGGGAGCTCGCCAACATCGGCGCCGACATCTACTACGACGTCGCACTCGACGGGCACACGTTCTTCGAGATCGAGCGCGACGGCAACCGGCGCACGGTGGTCGAGGAGCGCAATGCGCTCTTCCTGCCGACGTCCTCGCGCATCGGCGTGCTGGTGCAGGGCGGCGCCCCCGGCGAGTACGACCTGAAGACGCGCGCGATCTTCATGGGGCCTCAGGGCGACCAGTACCCCGAGACGGTCCTCGCGACGGTGGTGGTCGGCGGCGACGCCGAGTCTCCGCTGGTGATCCCGGCCACCTTGCCGCCGGTGTCGCCCGACCTGCGCGGCACGCCGATCGCGCAGCGCCGCAGCTACAAGTTCTCCGAGAACGTCGACGGCGACCAGTTCTACATCAACGGCCTGCAGTTCGACGCGAACCGCATCGACACCACCGTCAAGCTGGGCGACGTCGAGGAGTGGACGATCGAGAATTGCTCGGGCGAGAACCACGTCTTCCACATCCACCAGCTCGACTTCCAGGTGATCGAGGTGAACGGCGTGCCGCAGCCCTACGTCGGACGCCAGGACACGGTGAACCTCGACTACCGCGACACCGACGGTCCCGAGGACTGCCCCACCGACGACGACCCGCGCGGCCGCGTCAAGGTTCTGATCCCGTTCACCGAGGAGACCAACCTCGGCAAGTTCGTGTACCACTGTCACATCGGCGAGCACGAGGACAACGGCATGATGCAGGTCATCGAGGTCGTCCCGTGACCGGACGCTGACGACCGTCGTCGCGCCCGCCCGCGGCGGCGAGCCCCGCCTGCCGCGAGGCGGCATGCGACGGATCGCGCTCGCCGCGTCGGTCGTCGCGACGCTCGCCGGATGCAGCCGCGAGCCGGCCGGCACGCCGGCGGCGTCTGCGACTCCGCCGCCCGTCGCGCACACGGCGGACGCGTCGCGCACGCGCTACATGCCGGCGCTGCTCCGCCGGATCGCCGCCGAGGCGCGCGAGACCAGCCTCTTCACCGGCGAGCGCAGCGCGCACATTTTGCGCGACGAGCTGTCGCGCCGCCGCGCGACGATGAGCGCGCGCGACCGCCTGCGTGCCTGCCGCTGGCTCGCGTTCCACGAGCTGCGCCTCGGCAACATCGACGCCGCGGTGGCACTGCTCGAGGAGGCGAACGCGCTGCTGCCCGAGCTCGCCGGCAAGATCGATTCCACCGAGGCGAACGCGGCGCGCTTCGACCTCGCGATCGCGTACCTGCGTCTCGGCGAGAGCCGCAACTGCGTCGCGCTGCACACGAGCCAGAGCTGCATCCTGCCGATCGGCCCCGGCGGCGTGCACCAGGACCAGGACGGCTCGCGGCGCGCGATGGCGCACCTCACGGAGGTCCTCGCGCACGACCCGCAGCACCTGTCCGCGCGCTGGCTCGTGAACGTCGCCGCGATGACGGTCGGCGACTACCCGCACGCGGTGCCCGCCGAGCAGCTGATCCCGCCCGAGCGCTTCACCACCGGCGCGCCGTTTCCGCGCTTCACCGACGTCGCGTCGGAGCTCGGGCTCGACGCGCGCAACCTCGCCGGTGGCGTCGTGATCGACGACTTCGACGGTGACGACGTCGCGGAAGTGATCGTCTCGAGCTCGGACCCGTCGGTGCCGCTGCGCTACCTCGTCCGTGGCGCGGACGGACGCTACCGCGACCGCGCCACGGAAGCAGGACTTGCCGACACGCTCGGCGGCGCGAGCCTCGTGCAGGCGGACCACGACGGCGACGGCGACCTCGACCTGCTGGTGCTGCGCGGCGCCTGGCTGCAGCGCACCGGACGCCACCCGAAGTCGCTGCTCGCGAACGACGGCCACGGCCGCTTCACCGACGTCACGTTCGAGGCCGGGCTCGGCGAGGTGCACTACCCGTCGCAGGCCGCGGCGTGGGCCGACTACGACGGCGACGGCGACCTCGATCTCTACGTCGGCAACGAGTGGAGCGACAACTTCGCGGCCCCGTCGCAGCTCTTTCGCAATCGCGGCGACGGCACGTTCCAGGACGTCGCCGAGCAGGCCGGCGTGCGCAACGAGCGCATGGCGAAGGCGATCGCGTGGGCCGACTTCGACTCCGACGGCCACCCCGACCTCTTCGTCTCGAACCTGAACGGCGCGAACCGCCTGTACCGCAACCAGGGCGACGGCACGTTCACCGACGTCGCCGAGCAGGCCGGCGTCGCCGGGCCGTGGGCGAGCTTTCCCGTCGCGGTGGCGGACTTCGACGAGGACGGCGCGCTCGACCTCTTCGTCGGCGGCTACACCGCGGCGCACGAGCCGTGGACTCCGCGCGACGATCAGCGCCGCAGCTTCGACGCGGTCGTCGCGAGCTTCCTCGACCTCCCGAGCGACGCCGAGCGCCCTCGCCTCCTTCTCGGCGACGGCCGCGGCGCGTTCCGCGACGCGAGCGCCGCGTGGGGCCTCGACCGCGTCGTGCTCGCCGCCGCGGCGAGCGTCGGTGACGTCGACGGCGACGGCTTCCTCGACCTCCACCTCGCGACGGCCTACCCCGGCTACGAGGCGCTGATGCCGAACGTCCTCCTGCGCAACGACGGCGGCACGCGCTTCGCCGACGTCACCGCGGCCGGCGGCTTCGGCCACCTGCAGAAGGCGCACGCCGCCGCGTTCGCCGACCTCGACCACGACGGCGACCAGGACCTCTTCCTGCACACCGGCGGCATGTTCGCCGGCGACGCCTTCGGCAACGCCGTGCTCGCGAACCCCGGCAACGCGAACCGAAGCGTGCGCGTGCGGCTCGTCGGCACGACGTCCAACCGCTCGGCGATCGGCGCGCGCCTCTCTGCCGAGATCGTGGCCGACGGACGCCGCCGCACGCTCCACCGCACGGTCGCGAGCGCGAGCAGCTCCGGCGCGGGGCCGCTCGCACAGACGATCGGCATCGGCAGCGCCGCGAAGATCGACACCCTCACCGTGCACTGGCCGACGACGGGGCGGACGCAGGTCGTGCAGGAGGTTCCGGCCGGCGCGGCGATCGTGCTCACCGAGCCGGGTTCGGCATCTGCGCCGCCGCGTGAGATGCACCAGTCACGCTGATGGCTCAGGAGTCGCACGCAGCGGCTGGCATCATCGAAGTTGCGGCAGAGTGGTCACGCTCCGCTTTGCAGCGTGATCGCGGCGCCCCAGGCAAACGAGCCCGACGGCCGGCCTGTCCATCGCAATCTGGCGGAGACGATCACCGGTCCGCACGTCGAAGACGAACAGCGAAGGCGTCTCCGTCGGTGGACCGCTCACGATGAGCTCACCGTCGCCGGTCACGGAAAAGCCCCAGATCCAATCGTCGTACCCCTCGAGGGGGATCGACGGCAGCGTCTCTCCTGTGAAGAGATCCTGCACCTCGACCGAGTCAGTCGAGTGCCAGGCGCTGAACAGCAAGCGCCCATGGACGGCGATTCGCGAGTTCCGCGTCGTCGGCAGGTACGTCGCGTCGTCCGGGTCGCGCAGCAACGACTCGAAGCTCGGAAAGAGGGGAAGTCCCGTGCTCCAGTAAGTCGGATCACCCCGATACGGCAGCACGACGAGCCCCTCGGACGACACGGCCGCCACGCCGTCGCACGATACTTCGGATTCTTCGAAGTCGCCGTCCGGCAAGGAGATCCGGGTGAGCCCCGCCCGCCCGCAGATGTACAACGCATCCCCACGCCACGCGATCGAATGGAGGTCGTACATACCTTCCAGCGCCTCGGATCGCGCAACGGCGCAGGTACTGCCGCTCTCCAGGCCGACCAGGTGGACGTCGCCATCCCAGGTGGTCATGCAGTAGCCGCGCTCCGCAATCACCCGACCGCATCCCGAGAATCGCACTCCGCCGTTCGCACCCGGCGCGCCGGACGGTTCGTGACGGGTCCGCGGCATGACGAGACCGCTGGCGACGACCTCCGTGGCCGTCAGGATCGCGATCGAGATCGCAGCCAGGATGACATCCCGACACGTGGCGCTGCAGGACATGGACCATCGAGATCTGGACATGACATCACCTCCTGTCGGCCATGACGGTCCGCGAGTGCGCAACGTGTCAGCCCTCCCGAAAGGACCGAACATCACCGTCATCGCTTTCGCGCTCGCGATGGTGCCGCTAGAGTCGGCGCGCGAATGATCTCGATCCTGCAGGTCGATCCACTCGAAGGACGGATCCGCTATACCCTGAGACTCGCAACGGATCGTCCCGAAGCGCTCCAGAAGGAGATCGTTCAGCGCGTGGATCCCGGCGCGCTCGAGATCCTCCGAGAGAGTGTTGAGGCGCTCGCCCGAGTCACCGATCCAGTGCGGTTCATCGCTGACGCGCGGTCGACGGGCTCCATGATCTCTCGCGTCATCGTCCCGCCGCTGGTGCGCGAGGCTTTGCGTTCGATCGACGGGCCGCTGTTCGTCAGCACGTCGATGTTTGGTGTTCCGTGGGAGCTTCTGTGTGACGGCGAGCAGTTCTGGGGCGTACGCTACGCGCTCGGTCGACAGCTCGTCAGCGACTATCCCTTCGCCATCGTCTCCGACCCGCCGCCACGCCGACGACCGCGAGCTCTTGTGATCGGATCCGATCCCGCAGGCACACTGCCCGCCGTCGCCGAAGAGGTCGAGGGCCTCTGCACGATTCTCGACGACCACCTCGAAGTCGTCTGCCTGAGCGGCCCATTCGCGACCGCTCGCGCGATCGTCGAGCAGCTCGGCACCGGTTTCGACCTCATCCACTACTGCGGACACGCGATCGACGACACCGAGGCAGGACCATCACTGCTGACCGCCGATAACCGAGCACTCTCGGCCCCACTCCTTCAGGCAAGCACGACCGGCAGGCCGCTCGTCGTGATGAACGCCTGCTCCAGCGCCCGCCCGCCAGCGGTTCCTCGAGAGCAAAGGGCCTGGGGGCTCGCCGACGCCTTCCTTCACGCTGGTGCGATCGGCGTAGTGGGGACGCTGCGCGACGTGCGCGACGGTCACGCGCTCGGCTTCAGCCAGTTCCTCTACGCCGCAATCCTCGAAGGTGTTCCGATCGGAGAGGCTTTGCGGCGTTGCCGCGCCGCCGCCGTGTCTGGACCCAATCTCGATGCCGTTCCGACCTGGCTGTCGTTCACGCTGTACGGGAATCCCGTACTCAAGCTTGGCGGATCACTCCCGGCGATCCGGCCGACAAGGCCGCGCGCCACGCCTCTTGATGCGCAGCGGCTTCGGGGAGCCCCCCCCGCACCGAGCATCCAGCTCGGCGCGCCTCGCGCAAGACGCGCGCGCCGTCGACGAGCCGCGCTGCTCGTGACGCTCTGCCTCGTCGTGATCGCGGGAGTCGGCACTCTGTTGTTGCCGCGCGATCCGAAGCCACCGATGGAGGACGCGCAATCGATCAGCACCCCAGCGCGATCGAGGCGATGGCTTCAGCGCGGTGTCCTGAACCACGAATCCTTCGATCTGCCCAAGGCGGTCACGTTCGACCGAGAGCGTGGCTACGACATGTACAACGGCACTTGGTGGCTCAAACGGACTGCGATGTGGTCCGCAGATCTCGATCGCGGCGCATGGTGCATGTGGCAAGAGGCGCACGATCGCGATTCCATCGGCTTGAACTCTATACGCCTGCCGGGCAACGTTCTGGCAGATCACCCATTCTCCTCGACCATCAGGATCGAGTCGACGGCGAACGATGAATCCGGGCGGGCAGGACTGGCCATCTTCGACGACAACGACAAGGTGGCCTACGCATTCACCACGGATTCAGAGGGCCTCGTTGCCGTCGCCTTCCGCCCCCGCCCCAGTGAAACTCTCATGACGCTGTTCGAGGGCCACGCGCGGAACTTCTCGAAGGGAGGCTCGAACAAGCTCGCGCTCGTCAGACAACGGGACGAGATCTCGGTCTACGTCAACGACGAGCTGGTTCAGACGGTATCCCACAGCCCGAACATCGCCCAGCGCCGTGAACGGATCGGTGTCGTCGGGCTCGGACCCGGCCGATTCTGCTTCGATGACTTCATCGTCTATCGGATCGATCCTGTCGCAGATACCGCTCACGTGCCGTCCCCGCCGGCAGCCTGGAACCACACCAGGCAGGTGATTTCGGAGTTCTTCAACCTTCCCGAGGGATCCACACTGGAATCGGACTCGCGTGACGACACCCGCTACCGCAGAGCATGGCCGATCACTCCGCCGGGACCAAACGTCGTATGGTCGCGCGAGATCGTCGATGGAACCTATTGCTTGACGAACCAGAAAGAGGCGCGCGGGGTCGACTTCGTACCCATTCGGTTCGACGATCCAGAACGCCGCGTGTCGGCACTCCCGCTCTCGACCGAGGTCCAAGTCGAGCCGTCCACCACCGGAACCGACTTGATGGGCGGCGGCCTGCTCCTCCAGTTTCGCCGCGGTGACAAGAACCAACGTAGCTACTTCACGTACACGATCGACTTTCGAGGGCAGGTCCATCTGCTTCGACGAGGGCCGCGGGGATCGTTCGACATCCTGTATTCCGCCCCAGCTAAGGCCTTCAACGAAGTCGGCTTCAACAAGCTGGCGGCCCGAAAGACAGCCGCCGGCTTCGAGCTCTACGTCAACGATCTCCTTCAAGAGTTCGTCGAGATCGAGCGGGGGTTCGAGATGGAGGGGCCATCCGCCGGCCTCGCCGCGATCGGCACTGGTCGGTTCTGCTTCGAGACCTTTCTGGCTTACGCTCCAGAGGGCTCCGCCCCTGAGCCGACCGCGCGCCGCTGATCCGTTTTCATTCACCTTGGACTTCGATGACGAGCGGCACCCGGAACCGTTCGCCCGACGCATCGTCCCGGACCTCGAGCACGTACGCTCCCGTAGCCAGATCACGGAACCACAGGGGCATCCCCGCGCGGGTCGGTTGCACGGCGCCGAGCGAATCGAACGGCACGAGCCCGATCCGCACGGCGATCGTCGCTGGCGCGCCGCTCGAGTCGAGCTGTACCTCGAGATCGCAGCGATGATTCGAGGGCGCGTCAATACCGACCTCGAGACACCAGGGACGATCGCGCAGTTCGATTCGCACGCGTTGTATCCCGGTGGTGCCAGCGTTCTCCCCATCCGAACGTCGAAGAGGCTGGGGCGTGGCGAAGGCCACCGGAGCAACCCCGGGTGGGAGATCGACGAAGGCGGCAACGCCGCGGCGCACGACCGCCAGCACCCGCCCCAAGAGTTCCTCGCCGCGGCTCCCGAGGGCGCCCTCGAGTCGACGCCAGGGCGTCGTCGGCGGGTAGTCCGGCGCGCCATCGTCAGCGTCGCTCTCGAGCGCCAAGACGTCGGCTAGCCGCTCGCGACAGGCGACGCACCATGCGAGGTGACGCGCGGCGTCCGGGAACCGCGTCGCCAGCTCGTCCGGCGCAAAGCCTCCTAGACGGAACAGCACCCGGCGCGTGGGTTCGCAGACGAACAGCCTTTCGATCTCGGACGCGTCGACGGAACGAGTGCCGGTGGCTGCCAGCTCCGTCGAGCACAGAAGCGCCAGACATTCACGACAGGATGCCACGTGGCGGAGCGCTTCCGCTCGACGCGCGTCGCTCTCTCGACCGGACTCGAACCGTGGCCCGCGCAGTAGGAAGACGAAGGCGTCGTCGTGCGTCATCCGTCGCCTCCCCCGCGCGGGCTGTCAACAGTGAAGCACCATGATCTGGAAGGTGTGCTCATTCGTCGCCCTCCAGGACTCGCCAGAGGAGCTTCCGCAAGCGCTTGGTCTGTCCAGCGACAGCGTCGCGAGTGACTCCCAAACGCTCGGCGATCTCCTTCTCGGATAGCCCTTCGAGCAGACGCAGGCGCGCCATCGGCACCCGCTCCACAATCCGCCTCACCGTCTCCTCGCGCTCCCTGGCACTCACGATCTCTTCCGGCGAGGGATCGAGCGAAGGAATCCGACCGAGGGCCTCCTGATCGTCGTGCTGGGTCACGACCCGTCCGCGCCACAGCCGACGCGACGATCGGCCCAGGTCGTGTAGGGAGTTCACGAATATCGCGCGCGCCCAGGCGATCAATCGCTCGGGGTCGTCGAGTGTTGCCAGGTTCTCCGGGGCGATGACCTTCAGCGACGCGTTCTGCAGTGCGTCGTCCAGCTCCGTGCCCACATCGAGGCGTTTCCTGCGCACGCATGCGATCCAATCCGCACGCAACATGGCCAACACTTGGGGCAGCCGCTCGTCGGGTCGCTCCCGATATGCCGTTCGCAGAATCATGACGGCCTCGTATCCGGAGAAGTTGGTCACCCCGGGCCGCAACCGCTGCCACCTGGTGAAACGACCACTCCTTCCCTTGGAGACGCCTGGAGACGAGCGGCTGTGTCGCGTCGAGTCAATGATTGCCCCGCGGCCGAAATAGCCCCGGCGGCCGCTGGGAACAAGGTCGCGACACAATCCCGCGGCGATGCGCGTCTCTGCCTCAGCGGACTGATCTGAGGAAACGAGCCACGTCCCTTGGCAGGAGGAGCCGATGTCGAACGCAAAACCCTGTGAATTCAACCAGCGAGAGACGAGCCGACCCGCTCGCCTGAGGGCCTCGACCAACGGCGTCCGGCGGATCGTCGCTGGATGGACGTTCGTTGCCGCTCTCGGGTCGTCCGCGGCGTTCGCCGACCGGCTGAGCACTCCACTGATCATCGTGCCCGCGAACGGATATCTCGTTTGCGTCGCGTCGAATCCCGGAAGGCGTCCGATCGACCTCAAGATCACCTGGGCTTCCCCCGAGGGTCATGAGATCGCGTCGAGCAGCGTCACGATCGCACCAGGGGCGAGCAGTGAGGTCATCGGTTTGGGTACTGGCAATGCTCGTTGCCAGTTCGACTTCGCGAGAACTCGCGCGACGGTCGTGGGAATCGGTTACGCGGGTGACCAAGACTTCAACATCGGCCTCGGGGTCCCGGCGCAAGAGATCGAGCAATGAGCAGGTCGGCGTCGACGAGGGCAGAGCAGTGCAAGCGAAGAGCCAACGGTCGACCAAGCCAGGTAGTGTCGTGAAGTTGGTGGAAAAGTGAAGAAGGCGTCATCATCCGGCGCAGTTGAGACCAATCAGCTGCGCCCGCTTGGCGGCGGGTGCCGGAGGATGACGCCGTGGCGAGGGATAGCAGGAAG
>Ga0268299_1001276_pt1 | contig 48038 bp, 48 predicted proteins | sample NOBtaG_FD_193484 | JGI IMG/M metagenome (GOLD analysis project Ga0268299, IMG submission 193484) | Activated sludge microbial communities from bioreactor in Nijmegen, Gelderland, Netherland - NOB reactor | ecosystem: Engineered > Bioreactor > Aerobic > Activated sludge | place: Netherlands... | reverse complement strand
GCGTGCTGATCGAAGGTCCTGGTCCGGCTCTGGCCACGGTGGCGGCTTACATTGACCTCAATCCGGTGCGGGCCGGCTTGGTGGAGGATCCCAAGGACTACCGTTGGTGCGGCTATGCCGAGGCGGTTGCGGACCGTGCCGGGGCTCGGGCGGGACTGGCCACCGCATTGAGTTCCACCCCGGATACGGTTCTGGCCGAGTACCGGCAGTGGCTCTTTGCCCACGGCGAGGAGCGGGAGGGCACCGATACCCAGGGAAATCCCCTGCGCCGGGGAATCCAGCGGGAGGCGGTGCTGCAAGTCCTGGCCGCCAAGGGAAGGATCTCCACGCCCGAGCTGTTACGCCTGCGGGTGCGTTACCTAAGCGATGGGGCGATTCTGGGGAGCCGGGAATTCATTAACAGTCTCTTCGAACGTCATCGGGATCGCTTCGGTTCGCGGCGCAGCAGCGGGGCACGTCCCGTGCAAGGTGTTCACGAGATCTCCCTGAGCACACTGCGAGCGCTTCGAGTTCGGATCTTCGCCTGACTCCCTTCCCGGGAATGCCTCTGACAGATGGCGGCTCCCGCCGCCGAACCTGTCTATCGTCCTCTTGGCCCGAACCCCATCCGGCCTGGACTGCGCTCCCTGCCGGGCTGATTCCAACTGCCAGCCGTCGAAAGCCGTCGAAGGCAAATCGCAGTCCGACCTGACCGCGTAAGAACATATCAGCAGAGTGGCAAAACCACTGTCCGCTGATGGTGATCGCAAACCCTATGGACAGTGGACAGACAATTGACCTGGCACTCTGTTTCCCGGGCCACAGATAGTTGGCCTGGCACCTTGGATGGGTACCCCGCGGACGGAAAATAACAATCAGTGACTCAGTGACGAGGCACCGGGCGAGACGTCCGCCTCCATCGGAAGGCTTCGGCGGGACGAGTCCAGCTCTTCACGCCAGAGGCATGCGCTCCCTATCCCCATCTCCCAATGGCTCCGGACTTGTCCCCGCGGGAGCGGATGGCCAGTCTCAGCCACGCTTCCCCGGCCGGAAGCGCCCCGAATGTCGCAAAAATCGGTATCCCTACTGAAGGTGGACTCGACCGCCCCGGGGATCCTTACCGCCCGGCTGTCGGGTGATTGGAGCAAGCGTGCCGCCGCGATCCCCGGCGATCCCGTCCGGGAGGCGCTTCAGGATCACCACGACGTGCGCGCCCTGGAATTCGACACCTCAACCCTTGAAGGCTGGGACTCGCGGCTGGTGGCCCAGGTCCGGAAGTGGTGCCTGCAATGCCAGTCAGCCCAGGTGGAGTTCCGCTCCCAGGGACTGCCGGACGGCGTCCAGGATCTGCTGCGGCTGGCCAGCGCGGTTCCGGAGGCTGGCGACGCGCGAAGGAACGCGTCCCAGCCCCGCTGGCTGGCGCGGATCGGGACCGGCGCCATCAACGCCTGGAAGGACGGGCTCGTCTATTACACCTTCCTCGGAGAAATCGTCCTCGCGCTGTTCGCCTTGATCCGCGGACGGGCGCAATTCCGGGTGTCGGACCTGATGCAGGTTCTTCAGGAGACCGGCCCCAACGCCCTTGGAATCGTCGCCCTGATCAATTTCCTGATCGGCCTGATTTTGGCCTTTGTCGGGGCGACCTCCCTGGCCCAATTCGGCGCCAGCATCTACGTGGCGGACATGGTGGCCATCGGCACGGTGCGAGAGATGGGCTGCATCATGACCTCGATCATCCTGTGCGGACGCACCGGAGCCGCCTTCGCCGCGCGTCTCGGCACTATGAAGGTCAACGAGGAGATCGCCGCGCTCACGACGTTCGGCATGTCGCCGGTCGAATTTCTCGTCCTCCCCCGGATGCTGGCGTTGATCGCGATGATGCCTCTGCTGGTAGTGTTTGCCGACCTGATCAGCATCTCGGGCGGGTTATTCGTCTCCGTCTCGCTGCTCGACCTCACGGCCACCGAGTATCTCGTCCGGACGGTGAACGCCATCAAGCTGAAGAGCTTCCTGCTCGGGATTTCCAAGGGCGCCTTTTTCGGATTTTTAGTGGCTTACACCGGATGCCTCTACGGCATGCAGTGCGGGCGGAATGCCGAGGCGGTCGGGCGCGCGACCACGCAAGCGGTGGTCGCCGGCATCACCGCCATCGTCGCCGCCGACGGGGTGTTCGCCGTGATCTGCAACGCCCTGGGGATCTAGACCAACTCTCGAGACCGTGAACGCCGCGCCCAAAATCGAGATCTGCGACCTCACCATGGCCTATGGGTCCTACGTGGTGATGCGCGGCATCCGGGCAACGGTGGCCAAGGGGTCGGTGTTCATCATCATGGGGGGCAGCGGCTGCGGCAAAAGTACCCTGTTGCGGCATATGATCGGGATGATCCGGCCGTCCGCCGGCGACATCCGCTACGACGGGGACAGCTTTTGGTCGAAGGACGACGGCGGCCGGCAGGCCAAGCTCAGGGAGTTCGGGGTGCTGTTCCAGGGCGGCGCGCTGTGGAGCTCCATGACCCTGGCCGAGAACGTGGCGCTGCCCCTCGAGGAGTTTACCGCGCTTCCGCGGGAGGAGATCCGCGAAATCGTGCGGCTCAAACTCGCGCTGGTGGGGCTGGCGGGATTCGACGATTACTACCCCGCCGAAATCTCCGGCGGCATGTGCAAACGCGCCGGGCTCGCTCGAGCGATGGCCCTCGATCCGGAAATCCTGTTCTTCGATGAACCTTCAGCCGGACTGGACCCCATCAGTTCGCGGAACCTGGACCGGCTGATCCTGGAACTCCGCGACAGCCTGGGAGCCACGGTGGTGGTCGTCACCCACGAACTGGCCAGCATTTTCACCATCGCGGATGACGCAGTGTATCTCGACGCTGAGTCCCGGACCATGCGGGCGCAGGGGCGTCCGAAAGATCTCTTGCAGTCCCCAGATCCCAAGGTCCGCGCCTTCCTCACCCGTGGGGAATCCGCAGACTCCCACCCTCCCGCCACCCCATGAACGCCAAAGCCAACCCCACCCTGATCGGCGCCTTCATCGTCTCGGCCGTCGCCCTGGGCGTGATCGGATTGATGGTGTTCACCTCCGACCGCTTCTTCACGCACCAGGAGAAACTCATCCTCTACTTCGACGCCTCCATGAAGGGGCTCAATGAAGGCGCCCCGGTCAAGTGGCGCGGCGTCACCATCGGATCCGTCGCCGAGGTGCTCATCCGGCACAACCAAGCCTCCAACGACTTTGTCAATCCCGTCATCATCCAGATCAACCAGGAGATCCTTCGCCGTAAGTCCGATGAAGAGATGAATCTCGACGACCCCAGCTTCCTCAAGCGCCGCATCGAAAAGGGACTGCGAGGAAAGCTGGATGCCGAGAGCCTCGTAACCGGGGTACTCTACGTCGAACTGGACATGGTTCCCAACGCGCCGCCGCCGGTCTTCCATCAGATCCGCGCACAGTATCCTGAGATCCCCACCGTGCCGACGGGCATCCAGGAACTGCTGGCCAACCTGGCACGGGTGGATTTCCGGGGAATTTCGGAAAAGCTGAATGCCCTGCTGGCGCGGCTCGACGAAAGCCTCGCCGCGCTGGACATCGCCCGGATCAACGACGGCGTCCTCCGCCTGCTGGGCTCTGCCAACCAGGTGCTCGCCTCTCCCGACCTGACCAACTCCCTCGCCGAACTTCGCCTGACACTGTCCGAAGCGCGGACGCTGGTGCGCGACACCGACGGTCACCTGGCGCTGCTCTCGGATCGCGCCACCAACACGCTGTCCGAGGCGGATCGCGCGCTGCGTCAATTGCGGCGGAGCCTCGAAACCCTCACTGGCATGATCCAACCGGAATCCTCGTTGCGAAGCGATGCCACCATGGCGCTGGACCAGGTGGCCAATGCGGCCCGGGCCCTTGCCGATCTTGCCGAGTTCCTTCAACGAAACCCCAACGCGCTCCTCACCGGGCGCAAACCACCGTCCGACTCGCCATGAAGTTCCCCTTACGTCCGCGCTTCCTGGTCTGCCTGGCCATTGCCGGAATCCTGTCCGGCGGCTGCCTCCCAAAGCCCCACACGCTGGCGACCCGGAGCTACGTTCTGTCGCCATTGTCCGCACCGCCGTCTTCGGCCGCCGCTGCCGCCGGACCGGCCGTCGGGGTCGGGGTGGTACGGATGCCCGCCTACCTGCTCAAGCCATCCATTGCCGTCCGGTCGGATACCAACGAGATCCGCTACCTCGAATCCTCGCTCTGGGCCGAGCGGCTGGACACCGCCTTCCAGCGCACCCTGGCCGCCAATCTGGCCGTCCAGGTGCCCACGGAGCGAATCCGGATCGGATCCTGGTCCGGCGACGAGGTGGATCGCGCCGTCTATGTGAGTGTGGATCGCCTCGATGTGGACGCGGACGGCACCGGCACACTTCAGGCTTGGTGGCGGCTGACCACGGGCGGCGGTGACCAGACTCTCCGTTATGGGAACCCCCGTCTCACGGAACCCGGCCCTCCGCCCACAGAACACCCGGAAGCCATCGCGACCACGCTGAGCCGTCTGACCGAGCGCCTCGCGGAATCCATTGCCGAGGCAATCCGCGCCTCCGCTGCGGATCCGCCCGGGCGCTGATCCCGCTGAAAGGAGCCTTCTTCCTTTGCGCCCTTCGCGGTCTTTGCGTGAGACCCGCGAGGGTGTCCTCGCCGCTTCAGATCATGCGGTACACCACGAGCGACAGACCCATGCCCACCAGGCCCACGATGGTTTCACAAACTGTCCAGGTACGAAGGGTCTGATTCACGCTCAGTCCGAGGGAATCCTTGACGATCCAGAACCCGGAGTCGTTGAGATGGGAAAGGAATAGCGAGCCGCATCCGATCGCCACCACGATCAGCGCCTTGTGGTTCTGTCCCAGCTCGGGATGTGCCGCCAGCACGGGCACGAGCAGTCCCGACGCCGTCGTGATGGCGACCGTGGCCGACCCCGTGGCAACGCGGATGAAGGCGGAGACCAGCCATCCGTACATCAGAGGCGACAGATGGGCCATCTCGCCGAGTCGGCCGATGGATTCGGCCACGCCGCTGTCCCGAAGCACCCGCGCGAATCCGCCGCCTCCGCCGATCACGAGAATCGTCATGCCCACCGTGGCGATGGACGATTCCGTGAACTTCAGCACGTCCGCAGGCCGGTAGCCGCACGCCAGCCCCAGTGACCAGGAAGCAAAAAGCACCGCGAGGGTCAGGGCGATGGTCGGATTGCCGACAAACGCCGCCGCCTCCCGCAGTTCGCTGCCCTTTTCCAGCGTCAGCTCCGCCACCGTCGCCAGGAGCATCAGCAGGACCGGCAGGAGGATCGAGAACAGGGTGAGACCGAAGCCGGGCAGTCGGAATCCCGCGGGCAGGGTGTCGGCCTTGCGGGAGATCGGCGGAGGGTGCGCCTCCACGCGCTTCACGGCCCAGCGGGCGAACAACGGTCCGGCCACTGCGGCCGTGGGAATGCCGATCACAAAACCCCACACCAACACCAAGCCCATATCCACCTTGAGATACTCCACGGCGACCACCGGCCCTGGATGGGGCGGCATGACGCCGTGCATCACCGAAAGGCAGGACAACAGCGGAAGGGTCAAAATCAGAAACGGCTGCCGGGTCTCGTGGGTCAGGGTGAGCAGGATCGGCAGCAGCAGCACGAGGCCCACGGCAAACCAAGTGGTCAGCCCCACCGCCAGCGCCAGCGCCATGATGCACCACTGGATGCGCGTGGGGCCAAAGAAGGCGACAAACCGCCGCGCAAGCACTTCCGCGCCGCCGGACTCCGCCAGGAGCCGTCCCAGCATCGTGCCCAGCCCCACGATGGCGGCGATGCTTCCCAGTGTGGCACCCAATCCATCGGAAAACGACTTTGCGACCCCCAGCATCGTATAAGCCGACTCACGGCCTGACGTGTCGCGGATCATCCGTCCCAACAGCGTCGAGCCGCCGCCGACCACGAGAGACGCCAGAAGCAGTGCGATGAAGGCGTTCACCTTCAGCCGAGTGATCAGCAGCACCAAGGCGGCGATGGAGGCCAGCGCCAGCACAATGAGCTTCCAGTCGGTGGGAGTCATGGAACCCCAAGACGCTGCCACACCCGGTCTGCGCAGGGAAAGCGCGGAGGACGGAAACTGTCGCGGCTGTCACGGCCGCCGTGGCCGCCGGGTCGGGGACCCTGGTTCCAATGCATCCGGCTCCGGAAATTTCTCTCCCCAAACCCGCTTCCTGACGGTTTCATCCCGCAGCAATGTCCGACCAATCCGCTCCAGCCGAGTACAAAGTCTGGGCTGCCGATGACGTGGTGTATGGCCCCGTCCCGGTGGAGACCCTCACGCAGTGGATCCGTGACGAACGGGTGCTGCCCGAGACATGGATCCATACCGTGAGCGACAATCGCTGGACCAAGGCTGGGGAACTTCCCGAGCTAGCCGACGCGTTCGCCGGACGCTCAGGTCCGAAGCCGGATTCCCCTTCCCCTGACACCACGCTGCTCGTCTCCGGACTGCGTCCTGGCATGCTCCGTCGGGTCAAGGCGCTGGCCACCATGGACGACCAAAAATTGGGACGCTTCGTCCAGTTGATGGAGGTGGCCCGAGTGGAGGCCTACAAGACGGTGGTGCAGCAAGGCTCGCCGGGAGACGCCATGTATGCGGTCCTCGACGGTGAGGTTCGGGCGCGGATCATGGCCGGCGGCAAGGAGACCGAGCTCGCCCGGTTTGGGCCCGGCGATATTTTCGGGGAGATGAGCCTGTTTGACGGCGGCCCGCGTTCGGCGGACGTCGTCGCCAACAGCGCCTCGACCTTGCTTCGCATCACCGCGCAACGGTTCGAACGGCTCTGTCGCGAACAACCGGAGCTCGCGAATCCCTTGCTGTTCGAGCTCGCCAAGACACTCGCAAAGCGCATTCGAGCGGATGACAAGAAGATTGCCGACGTCTATCGCCTGGCGCGTGTCGGCGGCCTGGACTGACCGAATCCTGACGCCAGCCAAAAAGATTAAGCCCGCCGTTGCCGGCGGGCTTCTCGTTTCCGGAGTCGGAGCCAACGGCTTACTTCGCCGTCTCAGCGGCCGCAGCCGCGGGGACGGACGCCCCCTCGCCGGCGGCCTGATCGAGCGGGGAATCCACCCACTCGAGAATGGCAGTCTTGGCGGCATCGCCGGGGCGCTGCCCCAGCGGCACGATGCGGGTATATCCACCCTGGCGGTCCTTGAACACGGGCGCGATGTGGTCGCACAGCAGGTGGACCACGTCGTGCCGCTCCCGCCACTGCTCCCGCAGTGCCTTCCCCTTCACTTTGGGGGTTCCCGAAAAGTGGGTGCGGGGCTGCTGGCGGAGGCGGGCGGCCACCAGACGGCGGCAATGAACGTTTTCGGCCACCGCGGCGGCCTTGGCTTTGGGATCGGAGGCCGCGGCGGCGAGGCTCAGCGCCGCCTGGGCGCGCTTGCCCAGGGTGACCAGCTTTTCCGCAACCGGCCGCGCGGCCTTGGCCTTGGAAAGGGTGGTCGTCACCCGGCGATGCTTGATGAGGCTGCCGACGAGGTTGGCGAGCATCGCGTTGCGATGATCACCCTTGCGTCCGAGCTTCTTGTTGCGCTTGAGGTGGCGCATGGAGGGAGGGGATTAGGGATTGCGGAGTTCCGCCGGCTGTGGGGCGGCGTCCAGCAGGGCCGGATCAATGTTCATGCCGAGCGCAAGACCAAGGGCCGACAGCTTCTCCTTGATCTCATTGAGCGATTTCTTTCCGAAATTGCGGTATTTGAGCATTTCCTGCTCCGTTTTGAGCGCCAGTTGTCCCACGGTGGTGATGTTGGCGTTGTTGAGGCAGTTGGCCGCGCGGACGCTCAATTCGATCTCGTTGACCGACATGTTGAGCAACTTCTTGAGCTTGGCCTTCTCGTCGTCCACCGGCTTCTGCTCCTCCTCGAACTCGACGGCGTTCTTGTCGTAGCCGACGAAAACATCGAGGTGGTGCTGCAGGATCGCCGAAGCCTGGGTCAGGGCATCATCAGGAGACAGGCGGCCATCGGTCCAGAGCTCAAGGATCAGCTTGTCGTAGTCGGTCTTCTGGCCGACCCGCGCCTGCTCCACGGTATAACGGACCCGCGACACCGGAGAAAACAGCGAGTCAATCGCGATCACCCCGATCGCCTGGTCCACCTTCTTGTTCTCCTCGCCGGGGCAGAACCCGCGGCCCACCTTGACCTCGAGCTCCATCTCAAATTTTTTCTTCCGGTCCAGCGTGCAGATGTGCTGGTCGGGATTCACCAGTTCGACATTCTGGTTGATCTGGATGTCCTCGGCGGTGACCGGCCCCTCCTTGTTGACCGACAACAGCAGCGTCTGCGGCTCGCGGTTGTGGACCTTGAACTTGATCTTTTTGAGGTTGAGGACGATATCCGTGACATCCTCGACCACGCCGTCCACGGCCGTGAACTCGTGCATCGCACCGTCAATCTTAACGGAGACGATGGCGGCCCCCTCCAGCGAGCTCAACAGCACGCGGCGCAGGGAATTTCCGATGGTGTGGCCGTAGCCGGTTTCAAACGGCTCGGCGACGAACCGGGCGAAGTGATCGGTGGCGCTGGCCTCATCCTTGACCAGCCTCTTGGGCAACTCGAAACGACCGAGACGAACAGGCATAACGATAAAAGTGCAATTTTAATCTGGACTGCCCCTTCCGCCTACTCCCCGGCGGCAGGCAATCCCGTATAATTGCCAATGGTTGACTGGCAGGAACCGCCGAACCGCGGCGGCCCCCCTACTGGACTAACGGGAGTAAAACTCGACGACCGCCTGCTCGTTGGCGACGGGCTGAATCTCGTCGCGCGACGGCACGCGCAGGAGACGGGCCTTGAGGTGTTCCTTGTCTAGGGCCACCCAATCGGGAACGACGCGGCTGGTCGAACCCTCGAGGGACTTGGCGGCCTGCTGGCGGCTGACCGCATGGTCCCGGACCTCCACCACATCGTTCACCTTCACGGCATAGCTGGGCACGGCGACCTTGCGTCCATTGACCCGGATATGGCCATGGGACACAAACTGGCGGGCCTGGGCGCGGGTGACCCCGAACCCGGCCTGGAACACCAAGCTGTCCAGGCGCGTCTCCAGAATTTGCAGCATCTTTTCGCCCGTGACGCCGCGCATCCGAAGGGCGCGCTCATAGACATTGCGAAACTGCCGCTCCAGAAGGCCGTAGTAATAGCGAAGCTTCTGCTTCTCGCCGAGGCCGATGGCGTAGTCGCTGAACTTGCGACGCGATTTCGGGCCGTGCACGCCCGGCGGATAGTTGCGGCGCTCCAGATACTTGGAGGCGCCGAAGATCGGGGTGCCAAAGCGGCGGCTGACGCGGGTACGGGGGCCGGTATAACGAGCCATAGGTGCGGTAAATCAGTGTCCAGGGTTACACACGGCGCTTCTTGCGCGGACGACAACCGTTGTGCGGTACCGGGGTGATATCCTTGATCGCAGTGATCTCCAACCCGACCGCCTGCAAGGCGCGGATGGCGGATTCGCGTCCGGAGCCGGGGCCATTGACACGCACCTCGACCTCGCGAAGCCCGTGTGCCATGGCCTGGCGCGCGGCATCCTGGGCGGCCTGCTGCGCGGCGAACGCGGTGCTCTTGCGGGAGCCCTTGAATCCCACCCGGCCGGCAGTGCTCCAACTCAGGGTGTTCCCCTGGGCGTCGGAGATCGTCACCACGGTGTTGTTGAAAGTGGCCACGATGTTGGCCACGCCGAAGGAGACATTCTTCGCCCCCTTGGCGCGAACAATCTTCTGCGGCTTGAGATCCTCGCCGAGCAGTTCCGCGGCGGTCGGCGCCGCGACGGCAACCGAAGCCGCACCGGCGGCGGCCGGCGCAGGCGACGCCGCTGCGCTCTCGGCGGCCGGCTTGGCGGACTCCGCCGCCTCGGGGGCGGAATCCTTCTTCGATGGGGCCTTCTTGGCCTTGGTCTCTTCAGCCATGGTATTCCTCGTTCTTCTTCAGCGGGTCTAGGTGGTTCCGGACTTGGCGGCGGGGTTCCGCTGCACACCGACGGTCTTGCGGGGCCCTTTTCGGGTGCGGGCGTTGGTCTGGGTACGCTGGCCGCGCACCGGAAGACTGCGGAGATGCCGCTGGCCGCGGTACGACTTGATCGCCTGCAGCCGCTTCAAATTGATGCCCAGTTCGCGCCGCAGATCGCCTTCGATGATGTACTTGCCATCCTGGATCGCGTTTACGATCTGGGACAACTGGCCCTCGTCGAGATCCTTGGCCCGGACCGCCGGATTGACCTGCGCCCGTGCCAGAACCTCCAGCGAGTTCACCGGCCCCAGCCCGTAAATGTAGCGGAGCGCGATATCAATTCGCTTCTCGCCCGGAATATCAACACCCAGAATGCGTGGCATACGTCAAAAAGGTAATCAACCCTGGCGCTGCTTGTGGCGCGGGTTGGAGCAGATCACGCGGATGACCCCTTTCCGCCTGACCATCTTGCAGTTTTCACAAAGCTTCTTCACTGACGCTCGAACTTTCATTGTCAAAAAGGACCGACAGCCTACCAAACACCGCCGCTCAGTAAAGCGGCGACATGCCGTCCCGTGTCAAAATCTCCGGTTCCCCCTCGGTGACCAGCACCGTGTGCTCAAAATGGGCCGATAACTGACGGTCGCGGGTGACCACCGTCCAGCGGTCGCCCAGGATTTCGACCCCGGGCTGCCCAGCATTGACCATCGGCTCGATCGCGATGGTCATTCCCGGGCGCAGCCGGGCGGTGTTGCGATCATCCACGAAGTTCGGCACCTGGGGTTCCTCGTGCAGCGTCTCGCCGACGCCGTGTCCGACAAACTCGCGGACCACACTGAACCCATGGCGTTCGACATGCCGTTGCACCGCCCGGGAGATCTCGATGACCCGCTGGCCGGAACGCGCCTGGGCGATCCCCAGATGCAGCGCCTCGGTCGTCACATCCATTAGCTTCTGCGCCAACGGGGCGCATCCCCCGACGGCCATGGACATCGCCACATCGCCGACGAAGCCCCGGTACCGGACGCCGATGTCGAGCTTGAGCAGGTCGCCAAACTGGAGCCGGCGATCGTTACCGATGCCGTGAACCACACCTTCATTGACGGACAGGCAGCACTGCGCCGGAAAATTCCGGTATCCGAAGAAGGCGCTGGTCGCGCCGTGTCCGCGGATCAGATCGCCAACATGGTGGTCGAGCTCACGCGTCGTCAACCCGGGGCTGACCCGCCGGGAAGCCTCCCGGAGAACGGCGGCGGCGATGCTCCCCGCCTTGCGGATCAGGGAAATCTCCGCCTCCGATCTGTTGCGTTGCTGGGCCACGACCTGGTTGCAGTGCTCGGTTGGAACTCCAGAGGTTGTCGGAACGTCCCGGCAGACCTCAGAGATTTTGCAAAGAACGGAAAGGATCCGCTAGAACCGGCCCTTGACGCGCCCCTTTTTCAGAAAGCCGTCATAGTGCCGCATCAGCAGGAAGGATTCCATCTGCCGCATGGTGTCCAGCAGGACGCCGACGGTGATCAGCATGGAAGTGCCTCCAAAAAACTGGGTGATCCCGTAGTCAAGCTTCAGGTAGCGGGTCATCAGCGTCGGAATCAGCGCGATGATCACCAGGAACATGCCGCCGGCAAACGTGATCCGGCTCATGGTTCGGTGCAGGAAGTCGCTCGTCGCCGCGCCCGGACGGACCCCCGGGATGTATCCGCCATACTTCTTGAGGTCATCCGCAACCTGCAGCTCATTGAACTGGGTGGCCACCCAAAAGTAGGAAAAGAACAGGATCATCAAGGCCTCGGCCATGATGTAAAACCAGCTTGCCTGGCTGAACAGGCTCCCGACCGTGGACAGGAAGGGCAGTTTGTACACCTCGCCCAACTTCTGGAAAATCATGCCGGGAAACATCAGGATGGCCTGGGCAAAGATCACTGGCATCACCCCGGTGTAGTTGACCCGGAGCGGCATGTACGAAGTTCCGCCGGAATACACCTTGCGCCCTACCGCCCGCTGCGCGTACTGGACCGGAATCTTTCTCTGCCCTTGGGTAATCATCACCACGGCGGCCACGACCGCCACCAGCAGCAGGAGGAGGAAGACTCCGTACATCCAGTTCACAGTGCGCGCCACGCCCTCCTCGGGGAAAAACAGCATCCAGATGGACCGAAGGGCGGACGGCAACCGGGCCAAGATGCCGATCATGATGATCAAGGAGACGCCATTACCGACGCCCCGCTCAGTCACCTGCTCGCCGAGCCACATGAGAAGCAGTGTTCCGGTGGTGAGAATGATCGTTGTCTGAATCCGGTAGAGCCATTCGTTCTCCACCAGCACCAGCTTGCCGGTGAATCCAGGGAACGTGGATTCGGGATGCTGCCAGCCGAGCGCCATGACGAATCCCTGCCCCAGGCAAAGCAACACGGTGAGGTATCGTCCGTAGGCGATGATCTTGGCCCGACCGCCCTCCTCCCGGGCCAGCTTGTTCAGTCCGGGGATCACCGCGGACAGCAACTGGATGATGATAGTGGCGCTGATGTAGGGCATGATGCCCAAGGCGCCGACCGCGCAGTTCTCAATGGCGCCGCCGGTAAACAGGCTGTAGAGCGCGACGATGGAGTTACCGGCGTTCTGCTTTTCCGTCTGCTCGGCGAAATAGCGAGCAAGTTCCGAACCGTCCAGGCCCGGTACGGGCGTCATCGCAATCAACCGGGCCACAATCAAGACGAGCGCCGTGAAGAGGATCCGGGACCGGAGTTCCGGAATCTTCAGGCAGTTCGCAAAGGTCTTGAATAGCTGGCTGAGCATGGACGTTGGGTGGGTGATCTCCGTTTAAGACGCGACCACCTCGGCCGTGCCGCCAAGGCGTCCGATGGCATCCCGCGCGGCCGCGCTGAACGCCGACACCTTCACGGTCAGCTTCCGTTTCAACTCGCCCCGCGCCAAAATCTTGATGCCGTCCGACGGGCCATTGGCGAAGCCAGCCTTGCGCAACGCAGATTCATCCACCACTGCGCCGTCATCGAACGCGTTGAGAGAATCCAGGTTGACCGGCAGATACTGGGTCTTGTGCGCTGCGTTGTTGAACCCGCGCTTGGGCAGGCGCCGGATTAGCGGCATCTGTCCTCCCTCGAAGCCAACGCGGATGGATCCGCCTGAACGGGCCGACTGCCCCTTGCCGCCACGGCCGGAGGTCTTTCCGTGACCGCTGGATTCGCCAGAGCCGAGGCGCTTGCGGCGGTGCTTCGCCCCGGGCCGGGGCTTCAAATTGTGGAGACGCATCATGGCTTATTCCGCTTTCACATTGCGCGGCTCGATGCCGCGGGTCTTGAGAATTTCCTCGCGCCGCCGCAGCTTGAGCAGGGCGCCCAGCGTCGCCTTGGCCACGTTGGCGGGATTCTTCGAGCCCAGGGACTTGGAGAGAATGTCTCGCACTCCGGCGGATTCCACCACCGCCCGCACGGTCTTGCCGCAGATCAGACCAGTGCCCGGGCTGGCTGGCCGAAGCAGCACGCGGGCGCCATCGTACTCCGCCAGCACTTCATGCGGGATCGTGTTGTCTTTGATGGACACCGACAGCAGGCGCGCCTTGGCATTGTCACCGCCCTTGCGAATCGCATCGCTGACTTCGGCGCCCTTGCCCAATCCGATCCCGACACGGCCCTGACGGTCCCCTGCAACGACCAGCGCGCTGAAGCTGAAGCGCCGGCCGCCTTTGACCACTTTGGCCGAGCGGTTGATGAAAAGCGTCTTCTCCGCGAAACCACTGTCCCGGTCCTCGGATTGTTCGGGACCACGGCGGCGTCCCCGCGGGCCCCGGTCTCCTCGAGGGCCGCGTTCCGGTCGCCCGGAAGTCGGGCCGGCCGCTGGCGCCGCTGGCGCCGCTGGAGGCGGAGGCGTCTGTGCCTCGCTCGTCGGTGTCTCCACTTTGGTTTCGTCAGCCACGTTGATGATCCTCCAGCGATTTAGAATTTAAGACCAGCCTCACGCGCCGCATCCGCCAGCGCCTTGACCTTGCCGTGAAACTGGGAGCCGCCTCGGTCGAAGACGACCGCCTCGATTCCCGCGGCCCTGGCCGCTTCGGCCGCCCGCTTTCCAATCAGCACCGCGTTGCGGACATTGGCTCCGGCGGCCTCCTTGGACGCCGCCTTGTCGCGGCTGCCGGCCGACGCCAGCGTGCGGCCGCTGGCGTCGTCCACGAACTGCACATAGATGTGCGCGCCGGTAAACCGTACGCTCATGCGGGGGCGGACGGCGGTTCCGACCACCTTTTTGCGGAGACGCCAATGGCGCAGTTGCAGTCTCCGGAGCTTTTCTTCGGGTTTCATGCGGCAAATTCCAGTGAAGACCGTGGGGAGGATTATTGGACGGTCTTGCCTTCCTTGCGGGCGACCTTTTCACCGATGTAGCGAACGCCTTTGCCCTTGTAGGGCTCGGGCGGGTAGTAGCTCCGAATCTCGGCGGCAACCCGGCCCACCAGTTCCTTGTCGGCTCCCTCCACCGTGAGCTTGGTGTTCTCCTCGACGGTCACCTTGATGCCCGCGGGGATCGGATACAAAATCGGATGACTGAATCCCAGGGCTAGGTTGATCACGGACCCCTGGACGGCGGCCTTGAAGCCGACGCCCTGGATTTCCAGCTTCTTGCTGAAGCCGTCGGTTACACCGGTAACCATATTCTGAACGAGTGCCCGGGCGAGGCCATGCATCGCGCGCGCTTCCGTCGAATCCCCGTCCCGGGCGATCCGCACCTCCGTCCCGCTAACCGAGGCGGTCGTGTGCCGTGGGAGCGACAACTCGAGCTTTCCACGCGGCCCCTCCGCGGCCACCCGATTCGAAGCGACGGTCACCTTGACCTTGGCCGGAATCGCTACCGGTGATTTTCCAATACGTGACATAAAAGCCTCAGCAATCCCGCGGACTACCAGATGTAACAAAGTACCTCGCCGCCCACATTCAGCTTTCGGGCATCGGTGCCGGTGACGACCCCTTTGGGGGTGGAGAGCACCGCCACGCCCAGGCCACCCAGCACGCGCGGAATGGATCCGGCGCCCACATACCGCCGGAGTCCCGGCGTGCTGACTTGACGCAGTCCGGTGATGGCGCTGCGGCGCCCGTGATAGCGAAGCGACAGGCGCAACTGCTTGACCTTGGCGCCCTCGACCGCCACATCGGCGAGGAACCCCTCCTGCTGGAGCAACCGGGCCACGGACTCCTTGAGGCGGGAGTGGGGCAGAACCAGATCGCGGTGCTGCGCCAAACCCGCGTTGCGGATGCGCGTGAGAAGGTCGGAAATCGGATCGTGCATGTGGGGGGCTCGGGCGGTGAATTACCAACTGGCCTTGATCACTCCCGGAATCAGGCCGGAGAGCGCCGCTTCGCGGAAGGTGAGACGGGAAATGCCGTACTTGCGGATATACGCGTGGCGGCGCCCGCTGAACTCGCAGCGGTTCACCAGCCGGACCGGACTGGCATTCCGGGGCAGCTTCGCCAGGGCGACATAGTCCCCCTTGGCCTTGAGCTCGGCCCGCAGCGCCGCATACTTCTTCACGGTCGCCGCCTTCCTCTTGTTGCGTTCCAGCCAGGCTGTCTTGGCCATAATGGTTTTCTTGTTAAATACGTTACTTGGCGAAGGGCATTCCCATCAGCGTGAGCAGCTCGCGAGCCTCCTCGTCGTTACCCGCGGAAGTGACGATCGTCACATCCATCCCCTGCTGCCGCTTGATCTTGTCGAGTTCGATCTCGGGAAAAATAGTCTGGTCGGGAAGCCCCAGGGAATAGGTGCCCCGCCCGTCGAACTTTCGGGGCGACACCCCCCGGAAATCGCGGATGCGCGGCAGGGCCGCGGTCACCAGCCGATCAAAAAATTCGTACATTACCTCGCGCCGCAGCGTGACCTTGCACCCCACGGACTGCCCCTGGCGCAGCTTGAAATTGGCCACGCTCTTTTTGGCCTTGGTGATGACCGGCTTGCGACCGGTGATCATGCCCAACTCGCGGGCGGCTTCCTCCACGGATCCCTTCTCCGAATCCGAACGCACCCCCATGTTGAGCACGATCTTTTCCAGGCGTGGTACCTGATGAGGATTGGTGTAGCCGCGGCGGGCCTTCAGGGCCGGCACGACCTCCTCGACATACTTGGTGTACAGACGGGGTTTCATCTCGGGATTCAGGCGTTCTTGGCGCCGCTCCGACAGGCTCGGCGGCGTTCGAACTCGGCGACGGTCATGACGTTGGAAACATGGATCGGCCCCTCCAGCCACAGCAGCGCCCCCTGGGGATTCTGCTGGTTCTTCCGGAGGAAGTGCTGCACCGGCTTCACCAAGCGCCGCCTGTCGTCAGCATCCCGGGAGCGGTCGTCCGTCCCTTCCAGCACCACGGCGGACTTCTTCCGGAGCACCTGGGTGATCTTGCCCCGGCGCCCCTTGGCCGAGCCCGCGATCACAACGACCTCGTCGCCGCGGCGGACATGAAAATGGGTTTGGGAAACGACACTCATGGATGGACCTTCAAATGACCTCAGGCGCGAGCGAAATGATCTTCATGAACCGCTTCTCGCGCAACTCGCGGGCGACCGGACCGAAGATGCGCGTTCCCTTGGGATTGTTCTCCTTGTCAATGATCACCACCGCGTTGCGGTCAAAGCGCAAGTAAGAGCCGTCCGCACGCCGGATCGGCGCCTTGGTCCGGACGACCACGGCGGTCTGGACCTCGCCCTTCTTCACAGTGCCGTCCGGAGCCGCCTCCTTGATGTGGACCTTGATGATATCGCCGACACTGGCGTAGCGCTGGTTGCGGCCGATGACGCCGATGGTCCAGGCGACCTTGGCGCCGGTGTTGTCGGCCACATCGAGGCTGGTGCGGATTTGCAGCATGGAAGGTTCTCCAGGATGTCAGGCGGCGGCCTTGACCGAGCCGTCGGGGTTGAGGATTTCCACCAAGCGCCACCGCTTGGTGCGGGAGAGAGGACGGGTCTCCGCGACCCGGACCAAGTCGCCAGTGCTGGCGCGCTCGTTTTCGTCGTGCGCGTACAGCTTGCTGTAGGCGGTCACGACCTTTTTGAACTGGGGATGGCGGAAGCGGCGTTCGACGCGGACCACGATGGTCTTGGACATCTTGTCGGACACGACCTCGCCCACGCGCTCCTTGCGGTGGCCTCGATTGGGGGTGGATTCAGCCATGGGGAAGATCAGGAGTTCTTGGCGGCCTGCGGCGCGCGGCGGATCAGAGTAAGGCGCGTCTCGCACCAGGCGATTTCACGGCGGATTTCCCGCAGGCGATGCGTCTTCTCCAGGCGAGCCGTGGCCTTCTGGATGCGCAGGTGGAACAATTCCTGCCGCAGTTCGCGCCCCTTGGCGCCGAGCTCCTGCGCGGTGAGATCCTTCAAATCGTTGTAGGACAGCTTCGCCATGACGGTTTCCTCAGGTGAGCTTGTGGCGGACGATGAACTTCGTGGAGATCGGCAGTTTGCTGGCGGCCAAGCGCATTGCCTCGCGTGCAACGCTCTCGGAAACCCCGTCCACTTCGAAGAGAATGCTGGCCGGACGGATCACGGCCACCCACGACTCCACACCGCCTTTGCCGGTGCCCATACGCACCTCGAGCGGCTTCTTGGTGAAACTCTTGTCGGGAAAAATGCGGATCCAGACCTTGCCGCGCCGCTTCATGAAGCGAGTGATCGCGACTCGGGCGGCCTCGATCTGCTTGGTATCCATCCAGCAGCGCTCCAGTGCCTGGAGACCGTACTCCCCGAACGCCACACTGTTGCCGCGGGACGCAATCCCCGTGCGGCTGCCCCGCTGCATTTTGCGGTACTTGACCCGTGCCGGCATCATTGCCATACGCGTATCTCCTCAGGAATCGTGGTTCAGTTCTCGGCCGGCAGCTCCTTGCGCGCGGGCGCAATGGGCGCCGGGGGGGCGGCCGTTTTGATGTCCGAGCGCTTGGTCTCCCCTTTGCAGATCCAGCACTTCACTCCGAGTTTCCCGTACACCGTGCGGGCTTCGGCAAATCCGTAGTCAATGTTCGCGCGCAGTGTGTGCAGCGGCACCCGGCCCTCGCGATACGTCTCCACCCGGGAGATCTCCGCGCCGCCCAGGCGTCCGCCGCAGCGGATCTTGATGCCCTCGACTCCGAAATCCATCGCCGTCTGCAGGGCCTTCTTCATCGCCCGGCGGAAGGAGATGCGCCGCTCCAACTGCATCGCCACGCTTTCGGCCACCAACTGGGCATCGGTCTCGGCCTGCTTCACCTCCTGGATGTCCACATAAACTTCCTTGCCGGTGAGCTTCGAAAGTTCCTCCTTGAGCTTATCAATCTCGGATCCCTTGCGCCCGATGACCACCCCGGGACGGGCGGTGAAGATCGTCACCCGGCAGCGGTTGGCCGCCCGTTCGATCTGAATCTTGGGAACCGCGGCCGACTCCAGCTTGCGCTTCAGGGCATCGCGAATTTTGCGGTCCTCCTGAAGCAACCCGGCGAAATCGCGGCGGTTCGCGAACCACTTGGATCGCCAGTCCCGGTTGACCGGGAGACGCAGACCCACTGGATTGGTTTTTTGGCCCATAGGATTACTTCTCGGAAAGGACGATGCGCACGTGGCAGTTGCGTTTGATGATCGGACCGGCGGAACCGCGCGCCTTCGGGGTGAACCGCTTGAAGCTCGACGCCGTCTCGGCTGCCGCACGGCTGACCACGAGATCTTCGACCCGGAGACCGTGGTTGTTCTCCGCATTGGCGATCGCCGACTTCAGCGTCTTGGCGACCACCCGGGCGGACTTGCGGGGCACGAACTGAAGCACCGCGAGCGCCTGGGCGGCCGGCAGACCCTGAACCTGTCGGGTTACCTCGCGCATCTTCTGCGCGGACATCCGAAAATTGCGGGTGATGGCCTGGACTTCCATGAAAATTCCCTTGAGTGCCGGGTTGCTGCTACTTCGCCTCGGCCTTCGCCGTGTGAGCGCCGTGCTTCTTGAAGGTGCGGGTAAAGCTGAATTCGCCCAGCTTGTGGCCCACCATGTTCTCGGTGACGAACACCGCGTTGAACACCTTGCCATTGTGAACGTTGAACGTCATTCCCACAAAATCGGGAATGATCGTGGACCGGCGCGACCACGTCTTGATCGGCGCCTTGGACTTCGAAGCCTTGGCCTTCTCGACCCGGCTCAACAGGCTGGGCTCGACGTAGGGACCCTTTTTGAGCGAACGACCCATAGACTATTTGAGTTTCATCGGACGCCCATCCCGGCGCACCAGGATGAACCGGTTGGAAATCTTCTTGCGGGTGCGGGTGCGGTACCCCTTGGCGATCAAGCCCCACGGGGAGGTCAAATGCTGGCGCCCGCCGCCGCCCTTGGACTTGCCCTGTCCGCCGCCGTTGGGATGATCCACCGGATTGCGCACCATACCGCGGGACATCGGCCGGATGCCGAGGTGACGTGCGCGGCCAGCCTTCCCAAGCACCACATTCTCCCACTGGGCATTGCCCACATGGCCGATGGTGGCCATGCAATCCTCATGCACCCGGCGGATCTCGCCCGAGGGCAAGCGGATCTGCGCATATCCCTCGTCCCGGGACATCAGCGTCGCGGCGGCACCGGCGGAACGCACCATCTGGGCGCCGCGGCCGGGGGTCAGTTCCAAATTGTGGATGGCGAGGCCGACGGGGATCTTTGCCAGTGGCAGGGCGTTGCCGACGCTGGGCGGGGCCAGCGGGCCGCTCATCACCGCGGTGCCCACCTGCAGACCTTCCGGGCACAGAATGTAGGCCCGTTCCCGGTCCGGATACTCGATCAAGGCGATGCGGGCGGTCCGGTTGGGATCGTACTCGATGGCGATCACCTTCGCCTCCACGCCAAACTTGCGGCGGCGGAAGTCCACCGAGCGAATCTTCCGCTTGTGACCGCCGCCGCGGGCGCGGACCGTGACCCGTCCATAATTATTGCGGCCGCCGGTGCCCTTCTTGGTGTACACCAGCGCCTTTTCCGGACGCGACTTCGTGATGTCCGAAAAATCCTCCACGGTCACATAACGCGTGGAGGGCGTTAACGGTCGAAATGTTTTCACGGCAAATTGGTCAGCACGGGGCGGTCACCCTCGTGTGCCCGGCCATCACTTCCGGTCGCCTGGAGCAACGCGGTTATCGGCCAGACAAAGCCGCTTCGTATCTTTCGATGACGAAACGGAGCAAAGACCCTATGAATTTGGTGACGGCCGTGCAATATCTTTTTGGAAAATCTTTCGGATGCAGCAACGCCCGGGCCCTCGCATCGCCTGAAATCGCTGATTCTTCGCCCAAAATCAGGTAAAACTGGACGCGGATTTCTGGGAGGGACATGGAGAGGTCCCGTTTCTTTTCCGTGAGAATCCGTGAAATCCGTGTCTTCTCTTCTGCCAGTGAATCCAAAGCGACGGCAATCGCCGCGCTCCGAAAACTGAGAGGCGCCCGCCCCCAAGAAATCTCCGGTTTTGGATTGAACCGGGGAATCCGAACCCGCCACTCTCGCCGTCTGAAGTCTCCGAGTCGGGGCGTAGCGTAGCTTGGTAGCGCGTCTGAATGGGGTTCAGAAGGTCGTGAGTTCAAATCTCACCGCCCCGACCACTCTCCCCGAACAACTTGCGTGAATTCCCGGCAGGACCGCATCGCCCAGCAGGCCGCTTGCTCTGGTGAATGCTCGGGTCAGCGCCCAACGAGATTGGATAATGCCCAGGGCTGCAACGAGAAACTACCCGTTGCAACGTAGGCAGGACGACAGGGCAAGCGTTAGCCTGGTGGCACTTCGCAGCAGCGAGGAGAAACCATGGCAAGCTTGTTCAAGCGGGGACGGAGGTACTACTGCCGCATGCATGTGGAAGGACGAGATGTCTGGCGCAGTCTTGGGACTGCTGACCGGGAGGATGCGACGAAAAAGGCCGCGGCGCTGGAGAACGCCGCGAAAGGTCGCCATTGGGCGCGTCGCCAGTTCCATGAACTGGTGGCGCGGGCGGACCGGGAGATTCATCCAGACGAGGCCCGAGTCCTCTGCGAACCACTCGTTGGCGGAGTTCGCAGGCTCGTCCAACTGATCCCATCCGAACAGCGGGATGCGCTTCCATGGTGCTTTCCAGAAGCCTGCTTGAGGCGGAAGCGAGCAAGGTGCGAATCGCCGACGGGTGGGAGCGGTGGATGGCGTCACGACGCCGGGCGACCCAGCCAACGGCAACCACCATCAAAAACTGCTCGGGAATCTGGCGGCGCTTCGCAGCCTGGGCGGATGCCGAGAGCATCACCTGGTTCCACGAACTCCGATGAACGGACCGCCTTGCGGTACGCCCGGGAACTCTGGGAATCCTCAATGACGCCGAGGACGTTCAACGTTCACGTTTGATTTCTCGGGAAAGTCTGGGAGATCGTCCGGGTCCTGGAAGGACCAGTCGCCGGCCGCGGCGCCGGAACGTGCCGATCCACCCCAACGCGGTGGACGCCAGGCGGCATCCAGGGCTTTCGGATCGAGGACCGCGCCCCAGACCTCAGGCCCGAGGCGAGGCCGTCACGCGGCCGCCAAGCAGGAGGCCTCAGTTGAACAGATTTCGGGCGCCAAGAACCCATCATTGGGGCGAGTGCGGCGCCCAGGAGCCCTCTTTTGAGTGGTGCCAACAAATCGCCGGGCGCTGGGTTGATATCGAATCAGGTGCTTGGGAAAGCCCTCCACCTTCCAGGAACGAAGGTCCTTGGCTTTGGGGTTTTGGAATGAACGGACACGCCCAAGGCCAGGAGTCCGCGCCCACTTGAAAAAAGTCGCTCGGGCGGAGGCAATGAAGCTATCGGCCAACTCCGGGTTGCCCATGTCGTCCGCGAAGAAATCCCACTGAACGATCAAGTCGGCACGGGCCGACGGCGAGATTTGCAGTTCAGCCATGACCGCGGCGCTTCGCGCTGCGGGCTTCCAGTTCGGCAAAGACCTTCTCGGCGGGAATCCCCTCGCCGCGGTCCAGTTGCTCGATGCCTTCCAGCAGCTTCGCCTCCAACTCCGCCATAGACGAAACCACGAAGGAGGGCTTTCGCGCCTTGTCTTCCTTGAGCCGCCGGAGACCGGCGCGGACGACCTCGCTGGCGGACTCGTAGAGACCGCTTTCGACTTCCTCGGCAACGAAGGCTTCCAGTTTGGGAGTGATCGAGACATTCATGGCGAAATCTCCAAAATTTCCAATGCGATTTCAGCTTACCACGAACGACAGAAATTGCGCAGATCCTGCCGGAGCTCTGGTCGAACTCTTGGCTTACGGCCGCCCTTCAGTGTATCGGGTCTCCGGGGTCAACTCCAGTTCCCCCAGATCAAACTGCCGGGAGTCGCTGTTGGATCCAGCTTCAATGAGCACCGGCAGTTGGCGAAGCGTCGCGAGTATTGTTTGAAACGGGCTCAACTCCGCCGTGCCCACATCCCTGGCAAACAGGTCGAGTTGGTAGTAGCCGGGCTCGACATCCTCCATGCGGAATGTTCCGTCCGGGCGGACGACGATGGTGTAAGTCCGCTGACGCGCGCGGACAGCGGGGGAAACAGCCCAGGCATCGGCCGCGGCGGCTGACGCGAAACGTCCACCAGGAGGCACGGGCAGGGGTGTCCTCAGCACTCCGGTGACCATCACCTGGTCGGGAACCATGTCCGGTAGGTTCCAGCGCACCCGACCACTCAAGATGCTACCGGTTCGCCCCAACTCGACGGTCGTTATCTTCCCGGGAGGCACCTCAATCTCTTTGCCGTAACTGTGCGACGAAGATCTCGGCCCGGTCTTGACCAACCAGACGATGGTGCGGCGTCCCGGCGGCACCTGGTCCCAGACGAAGCGGCCTTCCGTATCCGTTACCACCTGGTAACTCTCAAGTTCGAGCATCGGCGATCCGCTCGAAGTGAGCAGCAGTTCGACGCCCGCGGCAGGGCGGCCCTCCGACCAGGCCACTCCTTCGATACGCCCCCACGGTCGCAGAATCAACGTGCCGCTGGCGCGAAGTGCCGCTGGACTCACTTCGGCATAGCCGTTGGCATTCACGGCGAGGACCCGATTCGCCTTGGCCAAGGATCGAAGCTTGAAACGTCCATCGGCTCCCGTGGTGACCAAAGGACTTCCGAAGTCGCCAAGGCCGTACTGAATCCGGTCCCGGTCAAGGACTACCGGAACGGTTCCGTCATCCTCACAGAGGGCCACCTCGGCACCTCCCACCGGCTCTCCGTTGGGTGTCACCACGATCCCCGTCAGGCCCGGCTCCGGCTTGAGTTCGATCGTCATCTCGATCACCGCGGATTCCTCCTCGGGAATCACGACCAACCGCGGCTCGTAGTCTTCCGCCTGGATTCGCATCACGTTTTGCTCCTGCTCGTCCAAAATCAGTTCAAACCGTCCGTCGGGATCCCGGAAGGACTTCAGGTCCATGGGCGACCAATGGTGGAACCGCTCGGCGTCGCCTTGGGCAAGATGAATCTCGAACTTCGGAATGGGCCGGCCGTCTTGGGCGTCCATGACCTGTCCTGCAATCCGCCGCGGCGGTTTCAGCGTGACGACATGCTCCCCGGCCTGCGGAGCCAATTTCAAGCGGCGCCGATGAGCCCAACCGGGCGCCTCGAAATGAAATTCGAGGGCTTCCTCCGGCGCAGAATCCCACTCGAACCGGCCTTCGGCATCGGTGACGGCGCTCCACTCAATCTCGTCGTTTATCGTGCCAAGCTGAGGTGCTTGATGCGCCACTTTCACACCGGCAATGGGGGCGCCGCTGGGATCCACCACACGCCCGCGGAGCGCCGGGCCCGGCTCGATGGCGAAGTGGATTTCAGCCGCATGATCGGCCGAGACCTCGATGATGAGGGCGGTCGCCTTGAATCCCCTGGCCTGCACCGAAACAACCTGGTCGCCGGCCTCGACATTGCGGACCAGGAACCGGCCGTCCGGTCCCGTTTCCGTTTCTTTGATGTTGGGAAGACGGGCCCGGCGCACCGTCACCCGGGCCCGGACCAGCGGCTGATTCTGTGCGTCGGTCACCCTCCCTTGGATCTCCAGGCCGCGCAGCAGGGTCCACACATGCGTGCCGGCTCTCAACTTGGCCAGAGCCTGGGGATCCTCATTCGACTCACTCGTCGGAATGAATGCCTGGGACAGGAAGCCCGGATGTTCCAGTCGCAATCCGATGCTTTTCAGAAATTCCTCCGACACATCGCGACTCTGCCAGCGTCCGTCGGCATCGGTGGTTTGGGTTGAAAGAATGTCAAACACCAACGGACCATTCGCGTCGTCCCCCTGGCGATAGCGGCGCACCTGCACCGTCGCACCAGTGACGGGCTGACCTTCCGCATGGATGACCTGGCCTCCCAGGACGACCACGGGCTTCTGATCCGAGGTGCCCGTCGGCGGGTCGGTCAGGCCGACCCATCCAAGCGCTCCGGCCAGCGCCAGCGCCACCCATGGCCGGCGGCGGCCGGGCGCGAAATCGGCGATCAGGGCGATGCGTTGTCGAAGCTGCCGGCGATTCTCCAGGATCCCGACCAGGCCCGGAGCCTGGGTTCCCCGGTGAAAGTCAGCCAGCAGACGGAGGATCGTCGCCCCGTAGTCCTCGCGGGCAGCGGCGCCGGTGCGTTCCAGCACCAGGGCATCGCAGGCGAGTTCGCGGTCCACCCGGAAACGATGAAATGCAAACCAGACCAGCGGATTGAACCAGTGCAGGATTTGCAGCACGGTGAGGAGCCAATTCAGCGGGATATCCCGCCGCTTCACATGGGCAAGTTCGTGCAGGAAGACGAAGCGGAGTTCGTCCGGGGTGAGGCGAACCGCGAGCCCCGGCGGCAGCAGCAGGCGCGGACTCCCCCAACCGCACAACGCCGGCCCGTTCACCATCGGGGTTTCCTGGAGCGACACGTTCTGCCGGACGCCGAGCAGCGATTCGCAGGCGCGCAGCAATTCGGTGACGGCGGGGTCGGTGACGGCGTGGCAGCCGGTCAACCGCCGCCGAAAACGAACCAAAGAGAAAACAATGTGGCCCAGCAATACGAGGACGCCCACCGTCCAGATCACCGCCAGTCCCAGTTGCCAGGAGATGCCCGGCCGCGGAATGCCCGCCGGTTCTGATCGAGAGGTGGAATCCGGAACCGGATTGCCGGATGCCAGGGTCGGAGGCGGCCGGATTCCGGTTGGCGACGCCATCGGAACGGGGGCCTGGGTGGACACGCTCGAAACGCGGTCCGGCGGCGTCCCTGCAGGCGGCGGCAATTCAAGGGCCGGGACGCCCTTCAGTCCGGCGCGGGAAGGGTCCATCGCAGCGGACGCCACCGGTTGCCATCCTGCCGGCCCCTTCGGCAGCCAATGCCCCAGGCTGGCGTCGCTTTTCCATGAGACGGGCAGGAGGAGTCGGGCCGCGACCAGAAGCCACAAGGCACAGCGCCAGCGGGGCGGGAGATGACGCCGGAACACCCAATGCGCGATCCCCACGAACACCGCCAAAACTCCCGCCTGGAGCGACAGGCGTCCCAATCCTCCGACCAGATCCATCCAAGCGTTCATGACTTCCTCCTCCCCGTATTCGGCGGCGCCTCCGGCCCCTGCTTCTTCGCCAGCAGCGCCTGCAAATCCCTGAGTTCCTCCGCGGAGAGCGCCTGCCGTTCGACGAAGTGGGCGAGCATGGGTTTGAGCGCTCCGGCAAACACCCGGTTGAGGAAAGAGTCGCTCGCCGCGGCCACGCACTCCGCCTCGGTGAATCGCGCCGTGTAGCGATGCGGACGCTCCGTGGCGCGGTATCCGAGGACCCCCTTCTGCACCAGGCGCGCCAGAAGCGTGCGGGCGGTTTTGGGATGCCAGGTCGGGTCATGTTCGGTCAGGGCGGCCACGACCTCATTGGCCGTAAGCGGATGCCGGGCCCAAACCACCCGCATCAGTTCCCATTCCGTTTCGGAAATTCGTGGAATCGTTCGCCGGGACATAGACTACAAATGTAGGATTTCACGAGAACTACAATTGTAGTCTTCGAAGGGCAAGTGAAAATTTCGCCGAGGTTCCCGGTGACCCGAATGCCCCCGGATCTCAAGGCGTCGCCTTCGTCTCCCCGAGGACACTCGCCAAAGAATGATCCGGCTGGATTGGAACGGCTCTTCATTCCATTCATTGCGGCCAAGCGGCGAATCGCCCCTGAGTTTGACGGGCCGGTGATTTCCGGGAGAGTGCGCCCGTGAAAGTTGCTCAAGTTCGCAGCCCCGGAGCGCCGTTCGAGATCGTCGAGCGACCGATCCCCGAACCCGTGGCTGGCTCGATTCGGATCCAGGTCCATGCCTGCGGCATTTGCCACAGTGATTCTCTGGTAAAGGAAGGGCACGTGCCCGGAATTCAATATCCGCGCGTGCCGGGACACGAAGTAGTGGGCGTGGTGGATGCCGTGGGGGCCGGGGTGACGCAGTGGAAAACCGGGCAACGCGTCGGTGTCGGCTGGCATGGCGGCTACTGCGGCCAGTGCGAACGCTGCCGGCGGGGCGACCTGTTCGCCTGCGTCACCAGCCAGGTCACGGGACTGACCTTCGACGGCGGCTATGGGGAATACATGATCGCTCCGGCCAGTGCCGTGGCCTTGTTGCCGGACGATCTATCGCCGGTGGAGGCCGCCCCGCTGATGTGTGCCGGCATCACCACGTTCAACGCGCTGCGCAACAGCGGCGCGCGGGCCGGTGATTTGGTGGCCGTGCTGGGACTGGGCGGATTAGGCCACCTCGGGGTGCAATTCGCCGCGCGCATGGGCTTCAAGACGGTGGCGATCGCCCGCGGACAGGACAAGGCGGCTTTGGCAACGCAACTGGGAGCGCAGATCTACCTGGACAGCCAGGCGCAGGATCCGGCTGCAGAGTTGGCGAAGCTCGGCGGCGCCCGCGTCGTGCTGGCCACGGTGACTCACGGCGACGCCATGGCGGCCACGCTGGGCGGCCTGGGCATCCACGGAACGCTCCTGGTGCTGGGCGCGGCTGGTGCGATGCAGATTTCGCCTCTCCTGCTGCTCGCGGGCCGCCGCTCGATTCGGGGTTGGTATTCCGGAACCGCCATTGATTCACAGGACACGCTCCGATTCAGCGTGCAGAGCGGAGTCCGGTCCATGAATGAAGTGTACCCGTTGGAGAAGGTGGCCGAGGCTTACGACCGCATGATGAGCGGGAAGGCCCGCTTCCGTGTAGTCCTGACGATGGATCACTGAGGTTCGCGGATCCGGGCGGAGGGCATGCGCCGGTGGCCTCCTCCGGGCGCAGACGTTGCGGGGCCGAATAAAAGGGGTCGGATTGGGGAGTGTAATCCACCCGACTCATCGCAGGATATGGGGCCGCTGCCGCTCGGTTGCCGTGCAGTCGAGGCAAGGCACGATTCGCGCCATGCGATGAATCAGCCGTTCGAAGGGGGCGCCTACGAGGGATACTGCCTGGTCGCCGACATCGCCATGGCAGGACCGCTCCCTCGAGATGAGGCCGGCGGCGTCTGAGGTGGGTCCGCACCGACGCCACATCGGCTTCCGGGCCGCGTCCACCGCGGCTGAATTGTTGACCGCCCCCGACCATCACCCCGCTTCGTGCCGGGTTCCGGACCGGGTCGAGGGTCCGGGAGAAACGGCGGCGGCGCTTTGATCACCGCCGGCTCGCGAGGCACCGGGGCGAGATTTCAGCCGTTCTCGCCAAGGCCGGAGATGATGCATGCCGTGTGGGCCTGGACCCCCAAGTCCTGAGGTCTTTCCGGGACTCCTTCCCGAGCGGCGCCCCCGCAGACCCGCCGGCTTGATAAAAGCCGAGCAGGTTCGCCTTGGCCGATGAGCATCAGGGCGATGACCGGTCGCAATATCCAAAGAAGGGACCCCGGTCCTTCCACCGCACCGGGTCCAGCGCCTCATTGAGATGGGCGGTGATGTGGAAGCGGTCCAGGATGTAGAGGGCATGGCCGAGGCGTTCTCGGATCACGTTCAGATAGGGCTTCCACAGGTCCTTGCAGACGAATTCCAGGCCGGCAATGACTTCGGCCCCCAGGGTATCCAGCCCGACATGCACGCTGGAATCGCGCCGCTTGCGGCCTACTCAGAGCAGGCGGCGCATCGCGACATCAATCTGATAGATCACCGTCAGGAATCCATCCCCGTTCCCAGTGGAGTTCGTCCACCCGGTCGCGCGCACCCCCTGGAGTACCCGATGCTTCAGGCCCCGCTCCACGGTCCATTCCACCGTGCCAAACACCGCCTTCCAACTGACGCCAAAGGCCCGGGCCGTCTCCGGCCGGCGTTTCCGGAGCGCCGCGACAGGTGAGCGTAAACTTGCCGGAGTCCCGCACGCCATAACGGACGTCCTGCCAGAGTATCTCCAGCCACGGCAGGCCACGTTGATCACGGTAAGCCTCCTTCGTGGATTCGACCCCGCCCAACTTGATCAACGCATGACGACGCGCTTCCTCCGGCGTCATGCCCAATCGAAGATTGTCTTCGATGTGCATCTGGAGGTGGCTCTCGATTTCCGCATCGAGTTCCCGGTCCTTGCACTGCTTCTGAAACAAGCCACCAAGCCTCAGCATCCCTTCACGCAGTCTTCTCATAGAGCCTCCTTGCCGTCATTTGCTTTCTTCCACGCACTAATCACTTGTTTAAGGGGCGCGAGGCGAGGGGTTAGAGGCGAGCGGACACAACCCAGCCCGATACACTTTTGCCAGACAGCGGTATCTCCATTCATGATCTTCGGTTGTTGCTCGTCTCTCATCTCTCGCCCCTCGCCTCTCATCCCTCACTCCGCCCTCAGCGCCACCATCGGCTCCACCGTCGCCGCGCGATGGGCTGGCAGCCAGGCCGCCAGGCACGCCGCCCCCGCCAATACAGCGGCACTGATCAGATAGAATCTTGGCTCGGCGGACGTGACTCCAAACAGAAGCCCTTCCGCGGCGCGCGCCAGCATCCGTGCGGCGAACAGACCAATCCCCATTCCGATCGCGACCTGGAGCAGGATCTCGCGAAATACTCCCGCAGCGACACGGCCTGGCGAGGCTCCCAGGGCCATCCGGACGCCGAACTCTGCCCGGCGGCGAGCGATGGAGTAACTCAGGATTCCGTACAGACCGATCACCGCCAGCGCCAGCGCCACGACCGCGAAACTCGTGGCCAGGCTTGAGAGCAGCCGTTCGCTCAGGAGGGTCGCATCAATCTGTTGCCCGACCTCGATCACGTCGGAAATCAGCGTGTTCGCGTGAATGGCTTCGACCTCCCGGGCCACGGTCTGGATCAGAGTCGCCGCTGGCTGATCGGAGGACACGGCGAGTGTGATCCGTGAGATGGGGTAAACCGGCTGCCCCAGGGGAACGAACGCAAACCGGGGCGCCGGCTCCCGCACGCTCAGGTGCTTGGAATCCCGGACGATGCCCACCACCTGATAGACACCCGGCTCTCCGAAATCGATCGTGCCACCGATGGGCGTTCGTCCGGCGAAGCAGGCCTTCGCGGTGGACTCATTGATAATCGCCACCTTCAGCGCCCCTTGCCGATCACCTGGCTCGAACGTCCGCCCGGCCACCAGCCTGATTCCAAACGCCTGAAAGTAGTCCTCCGAGACGTGATTCAGGTGAACCACCCGGTCCGTGTCGCTGGGAGGCTGATAGCCGGACACTGTGACCATTCTGCCGGCATCGCGTCCGGACAGCGGCGTCAATACGGAAAGACTGGCTGCGCGAACACCGGGCAACTGGCGGACTCGCTCCAACACGCTCTGGCAAAACTGCTCTCGCGTTGCACTGGCTGCGTCTGCCGGGAAATCAGGATTCAGAGACAAGGTGAGCACCCGATCGCCAGTAAATCCGAGATCAACCGCCCGGAGATTGGCCATGGTTTTCGCGAACATCGCCGCCGGAACTATGAGCACCAGCGAGAGCGCCACCTGGCCCGCCACCAGCAAACGCCCCACCACCCCGAACCGCCGCGATCCAGCCAGCCGTCCCTCGCCTTCCTTCATCGCGGCCTGCGGATCGGTGCGAAGCGCCCGCACAGCCGGCCACAGCCCCGTCAGCAATCCCGCGGTCAGCGCGATGCCGGCGGCGAACCCGCCCAGTCTCCAATCAAAGGGTGCTTCGAGCAGGATCGGGTTCCTTCCGATCGCAAAGAATCCCGTCAGCCCCTGAACAGCCCAGTAGGCGATCGGCAAGCTGGCTGCGGCTCCGATAAAGAAAAGCAACAGACTCTCCGTGATCATCTGACGGAGAATCCGCCCCGCGGTGGCGCCGGTGGCCAGCCGGATCGAAAATTCGCGGGAGCGCGCGGCGCCCCGCGCCAGAAGCAGAGCGCCCAGATTGGCGCAGGCCATCAAGAGCACGATGGCAGAGACCAGCGTCAGCGCATAAAGCGGCTTCGAAAAGCGGGACCGCAGCCCGTCCAACCCCCGGGAGGCGGACGACAGTTCCACATGGTTCCAGTATTTCTCCCGAAGTTCTGGTGATTGACTCTGATCTCTCATGAACGACTGGAAGATCGTGTCGGCCTGGGCGCTGGCCTGTTGGGGGGTCACTCCCGGCCGTAGACGGGCCACGGCGTCAAACCACCACGCACCGGCATCCGTGACCATGTCGCGCTCCAGTGTGATGGGCAGGGTCACGTCCACTTGCCGGCCTGGTTGAAGGCCCCAGAATTGGGCCGGGGTGACTCCGACAATCGTATAAATCCGGTCCTTGAAGGAAACGCTTCGCCCGATCACACCGGGATCGCCCCCGAATCGCCGCTGCCAATAGCTGTAGCCGATGACCGCCACCGGAGGATTCAGCCTCTCATCCTCCATGGTCAGCAACCGGCCAGCGGCGGGCTTCAAGCCGAGCACCTCGAAATAATTTCCCGAAGCGACCTGCCCGAACACTTGTTCGACGTTGCCGTCCACTTCCACTCTGAGTTCGTCGGCCGCAAACGCTGCCAACCCTGAAAACGTGGAGGCCTCCTCCCGGAAGCGCTCAAAGCAGGGATAAGGCGGCGCCCCGCCATTTCCCTCAGTCCCGGCGACGTGGATGAACACCAGATCGTTTGGCCGCTCCACCGGAAGCATTCGCAGCAGCACCGTGTCCACCAGGCTGAAAATGGCGGTATTCGTCCCGATACCGAGCGCGAGGGTAAGCACGGCCACGGCGGTGAAGCCGGGGTTCTTGCGCAGTTGCCGCGCGCCGTAACGAACGTCCTGCCAAAACGTCTCCAACCACGGCAATCCGCGCTGATCTCGATAGGCCTCCTTGGCGGCCTCGACCCCTCCCAATTTCATCATCGCCTGACGGCGCGCCTCCTCAGGCGTCATGCCCAATCGAAGATTGTCTTCGATGTGCATCTGAAGGTGACCCTCGATTTCCGCATCGAGTTCGCGGTCTTTGCGCTGCCGGTCAAACAAGCCACCGAACCTCAGCATCCATTCACGCAGTCTTCTCATGGGGAATCCTCAGTCAATCAGGGAGGGGCCTACTCGGTCTTGAGATTCTTCATTCATAGCCGAAGAGCTACGATCGGATTGACGCGCATGGCGCGTGTCCCGGGAATGAGCAACGCGAAGGTAGCGCAGACGATCAGCATTGCGGAGGCGAACGCGATGTCGATCGGGTAGATCGGCGGCATACCTTCTATGAGATTGCGCAGGAGCCGCAGGACCAGCGCGGTGCCGAGCGCACCGCCCACCAGGCCGGCTGCCAGCCACCCGCTTCCCTGTAACAACACGAGCGCCAAAATGGAACTGGGTCTCGAACCGAGCGCGAGGCGAATTCCGAATTCCCGTTCGCGTGCGGACGCGATGCTGGCGAACATTCCGTAAACGCCTACCGAAGCCAGCAGCAGCGACAGCGCACCAAACGCGGACAGCAGCCACACAGCCACACGTCGCGATGCCAGCCGTCCGCCGACGGCCGACTCGAGAGTCTTCGGCTGCTGTACCAGCAAGCCGGGATCAATGGCAGCGACCTCCTTTTGCAGTTGCATCGTCAACGCCAGGGGATCACGGCGCGTCCGCAGCAGGACGCAAAAACGGTGTGTGGATTCCTGCCGGTGAGACCTGTACACCATCGAGTTCACCTCCGTACGGGCGACATCGTTGCGCACGTCACCGACGATCCCAATGATCTCAACGAGTTCACCGCTTAAACGGATGCGGGTGCCAAGCGCGTTTCCGCGCGGCCAGTAGCGGCGTGCCATGGCATCGCTAATGACGACCGTTGGCGGTGAGCCCGCGTGGTCAGAAGCGTCGAACGTGCGTCCCCCTAGAACCGGTATTCGCAGCGCACGGAAGTACTCGTCGGACACGCTGGCATACTGAACCGACGGCTCCACCGCATTCGGCAGTGTGCCTTCGATGCTGAAACCTTCAGTCCTCGGGCTATCGACCGCGGGAGTTTTATTCGCGATTGCGACCGCATCCACGCCGGGCAGGCTGCGGAGCCTTTCCAAGAGCTGCTCATGAAGGCGCGCGCGCCCTTCGACCGTTGGGTAATCGGGAGTCGAGAGCCGAAAACGCGCCGCAAGAACGCCGACAGGGTCGAAGCCCACCGGCGTGATCGCGATCTTCCACAGACCGCGGGTCACCAACGTACCGCCTGTCAGGAGACTCGCGCACAAGGCGAGCTGCACCGTAACGAACACGCCACGCAACCGTCGTGACCGACGACTTTCGCTCGCGCCGCGCGCGTCGTCTCGCAGCGGACTCTGCGCGCCATCTCGCGCAATCGTCATAGCCGGCAGCACTCCAAAAACAAGGCCGGTGCAGACCGCCATCGTGGCGGTGACCAGCAACGCGTTTATGTTGAGCGAGAGATCCGCGTAGGCGGGAAGCAGAGGGGTCGCGACGCCTCGCATTGCCGCAAGCAACAGAAAGGCAAGCAACAGCCCGGCCGCCCCGCCCGCGAATGCCAGTACCATGCTTTCTGTGAGCAGTTGCCGCACGATACGCCGGCGGCTGGCACCCAATGCAACCCTGACGCCGAATTCGTGGCAGCGAGATAGACCACGCGAGAGGAACGCTCCGGCCAGGTTCGCGCACGCGATGAGGAGCGCCAGAGCCGCGCTCGCGAGCAGGACGAGGAGCACGGTCCGTCGGGTGCCGACCATGGACTCACGCAGTGTCGTCGCGGACATCCCGAGCTCGCTGAACGCCTGCCGATTCTCGCGCGAGGCCCAGATGGCTGCAATCTCGCGCCGCGCTGTGTTGTCGTCGATTCCTGGTTTGACGCGGCCTACCAAGCCCAGCCAGTTCACACCGCTCTTCTTTTCAATCGCGGCACGCAGATCGAACGCGAAATAGAAATCAACTCCCTCCATACCGTTCTTGGGTCCCACGAAGTCGGGCGCCAGGACGCCGATGACGACGCGGGGGATGCGGTTGACGCGAACCTCTCGCCCGACCACGCCCGGGTCGCCCGCGAACAGCCGCTGCCAGGCGCCAAACGTGAGCACCACGGCCTGCGCGGTGTCCGGACCAACTTCCGCGCCGCTGGCAGGCACATGGCCGATCGCGCGGTCGTCGTCTGCGAAGGTCCTTCCGAGGATCGCCTGAACCCCAAGCGTTCTGAAGAGGTGCGGCTCGACCCACGCAATCGTGGCGGGGTGCGGGTCGTCGTCGCTTCCGCATACCGCATCGCGTGCAGAGTCAAAGGCGGCGAGACTTTCAAACGAATGCTGCCGGGAGACCATCATGTCCACCATCTCCGCGTTCAGGTTGGGCGCTCCCGGCCTCCCATCGAGAAAGTGCATATGCACGCGCTTCAAGCGGTCCGCGTCGTGGTACGGAAGCGGATCGAGCAGCACGGACTTCACCACGCCGAAGAGGGCGGTATTCGCCCCGATGCCCAACGCCAGAGTGAGCACCGCCACAGCGGTGAAGCCGGGGTTCCTGCGCAGTTGCCGCGCGCCGTAACGAACGTCCTGCCAAAGCGTTTCCAGCCACGGCAACCCGCGTTGGTCGCGATAGGCCTCTTTGGTGGATTCGACCCCTCCCAACTGGATCATCGCCTGACGGCGCGCCTCCTCAGGCGACATGCCCAATCGAAGGTTGTCTTCGATGTGCATCTGAAGGTGACCCTCGATTTCCGCATCGAGTTCGCGGTCTTTGCGCTGCCGGTCAAACAAGCCACCGAACCTCAGCATCCATTCACGCAGTTTTCTCATGGGAACAAAGGTCTCGTGTTCATTAATGTTCTCCGGAATTGACCAATCCACCGAACGCCGACAACTTGTCGGCCATGAAAACCTTCACCGTCCGCGAACTGGACCGAGTTCCCAACGCGGTGCTCGATGCCTCGGACCGCGATGGCGCCGCAAAGATCCGCCGCCGAAACGGACGTACATACACTGTTCGCCCCGATGCCGGCCCCGATCGCATGGCCGCGCTTCCGGATTTTCGGGGGCGGCTGGAGAAACTATTCCCAAAACATCTCTCTCGGGCGCAAATGCGCATGGCCGATAAATTGATCCGGGGAGAATGAAGACCTATGCGGACACGAATTTCTTTTCCCGGCTGTATCTCCGGCTGCCGGACTCCGAAGAGGCCTTCGCTTTGCTGGAGAAGGTGAAGGACGCGCCCGGCGCACCTCTGCCCATCACGTGGCTGCACCGGTTGGATCATCTGTTGAAGGGGCGAGAGGCGAGGAGTTAGAGGCGAGCGGACGCCACCCAGCCCGATGCGCTTCTGCCAGACGGCGGCATTTCCATTCATGATTTTCGGTTGTTGCTCGCCTCTCATCTCTCGCCCCTCGCCTCTAATCCCTCACTCCGCCCTCAGCGCCACCATCGGATCCACCTGCGCCGCGCGCCGGGCCGGCAGCCAGCACGCCGCCAAGGCAACCAAGAGGAATCCCGATACCGCACCGGCCAAAATGAGGGGATCCATCAGCCCGGTCCCGTATAGATGACTCCGAATCGCTTGTGAGGTTGCCAGGGCACCGACGATTCCCAGCATGATTCCGACAATGCTAAGGGACATTCCCTTCTTCAACACCAGTCCCAAAATGTCCGACCTCTGTGCCCCCAACGCCAGGCGAATTCCGAACTCGTTGGTACGTCGGGTCACCTCGTACGTGATCACTCCATAAAGTCCTATTGCCGCTAACCCAACCGCAATCCCAGCGAATGCACTCAGCACTTTCAACATGACTCGTTTGTCCGAAATCGTGCTCAAAATGTCTTCGCGTGAAGTGGCGAAATCGACCGTTTGATCGGGATCAACTTCCTGAAGTTCTCTACGCACTAGTGGATAGAGGGCCGCTGGGTCTCCGTCGGTACGGACGAACAGCCAGGGTGTCACCGCGGGCAACCTTCCTGCTTGGGATAGGTGGAGGTGACCTCCCAGAGTTCCATTGATCAAATCGCCGTGACGGGTGTCGCTGACAATGCCCACGATCTCATAGACGTTCCCCTCAATGCGCAAGCGACGTCCGATGGGTTCCCCATCTGCGAATAACCGCCGGGCGAGGAGTTCATCAATGACACAGACCGGAGACGCATTCGCAAAGAAATCGCCCTCCGTTAGATCGCGCCCTTTTCGGATTACGACTCCCATGGTCCGGCAGTACCGACCTCTCACGACGTCGTAAAGGCACGGGTAGCCTCCCTCCGGTTGCTCCTCCCGACCCTCGACATGCACTTGGGCCTTGTCGGCGGGCCACGTCGGCAGGGTGCTGACGGCAGCGACCGCTTCGACTCCTGGCGTTGCCATCAGTCGCTCGAACACTTGCTGGAAGAAGCGTGCGCGCGAGGCCTCGTCTGGGTATTTGGTCTGCGGCAACAAAACATCCGTGGACATTAATCCATTCGGCTCGTAGCCCAAGGGAACATTCAACAGGCTGACGACGCTCTTCAGCAGAAGCCCGGCCACCACCAGAAGCGTGAGCGACAGGGCAATTTGGGAAATCATCAGGCCATGGCGAATCCGGCTGCGGGGCCCGCCCGCCAGTGATCGAGCCGTCTCTTTCAGTACACCATTCAAGGTACGGGTTGAGGCGGTGACGGCGGGGAGCAAACCCAGAATAATTCCCGTCGCCAGCGACACCAGGAATGAGAACAAGAGCATTCTCGTGTCCAGATCTGCAGCCCAATTAAAAAATTCTGGATTGGCACGGCCATCGTAAAGCAGAAGACGGAGCAGCTTGACTCCCCAAAGGGAAAGAAGCGTTCCGAAGATGCCCCCCAGCAATCCGAGCAGCACGCTCTCCGTCAGGAACTGCCGCGCGATCCGCATCCGCCCGGCGCCGAGCGCGACCCTCAGCGCGATTTCATCCCATCGCGCGATAGTCCGCGCCATCAGCAAGCCTGCGGCGTTGATGCCGGCCATTACCAGGACGCATAGGGCTCCCCACTGCAGTATCAAAACTGTCGGTCTGACGTAACCGAACAGCCACGTACGAACCGGAATGACAACGCTCCGCCATTCGGCCTTTTCCTTCGGATACCGGGATCGAAGTCGCTCCTTGATCGCCCTGAGTTCGGTCTCCGCCTGGGTGATTGAAGCGCCAGGCTTCAGGCGTCCCCATACCGAGAACATATTGGTAACACGATCTGCCTGCACGTCGTGTGTGAGGACCAAGGGAACAATCAAGTCCGGCCCTCCCATGACAAACGCGTCGGAGGGCAATACACCAATGATGCTGTACGAATCGTTGTCCAGGCGAATGGTCTGTCCTAGCGGATTTGCCCCGTCGCCAAACGTCCGTTTGGCGAAGGATTCTGCAAGCAGCACGACTTTGCTGTCCCCGCCGGGTTCGCCCTCCTGGGGCAGAAAATCACGGCCGATTCGAGGTGGTGCGCCGAGAAGATTGAGAAAAGTGGGTGATGCCATCCATACCAGCGCTCGTTTGGCTTCGACCTGGCCCGAGAAGGTCATCGTTACGGCTCGAAGCAATGTCATGCTCTCGAATGAAGTGCTGTATTCCCTCCAATCGTTGAAGACGCCACCAGCGACGACAGGTCCATCGCTGCTTTCTCTGAGGGTCACCAACTGTCCAGGTCGCTCGTGTGGCAATGGTTTGAGCAACATGCCGTAAATGACCGAGGAGAGCGTGGTGCTCGACCCGATCCCGAGGCTCAGCGTGATCGCCACGATGGAGGTAAAGCCAGGGTTGCTTCGTAGTTGCCGCGCGCCGTAACGGATGTCTTGCCAAAGTGTCTCCAACCACGGCAGGCCGCGTTGGTCGCGATAAGCTTCCTTCGCGGACTCGATGCCTCCCAACTTGATCATCGCCTGACGACGCGCCTCTTCCGGCGACATGCCCAGGCGAAGATTGTCTTCGATGTGCATCTGGAGGTGGCTCTCGATCTCGTCGTCAAGTTCGCGGTTCCGGCGCTGCTGACCGAACAAGCCGCCGAACCTTAGAATCCATCCACGCAGTTTTCTCATGGGATTCTCCTCATTCGTACCGAAGCGCCACCATCGGATCGACTTTCATTGCGCGTCGCGCCGGAATCAGACAAGCCAGCAGCGCGACTGCCAGCAGCACCAGAGGCGCGACGACGAAGGTGACCGGATCGGTGGCAGTGACACCGAAGAGGAGGCTGGCAATGAAGCGCGTCGCTATCACGGCCGCAACCAACCCGAGTAATACCCCAGGCAGGACCAGCAACAGGGTTTCCTTCAGGATCAGATTCAGCACGTCGGGCCGGCGCGCCCCCAGAGCCATTCGAATGCCGATCTCGTTGGTTCGCCTTCCGACGCCATGGGACACGAGGCCAAATAGACCGACACCCGCGAGCAGCAAGGCCACCAACCCAAAGAAACCGGAGAGGGTGGCCACGAGTCGCTCTTTGGCCAGCGCCTCGTCCGCCTGCGCCCGCAGTGTGACAATCTTGGCCACCGGAATATCCTTTCCAACGGATTGGATGGTCTGGCGGACCGTGGCAATGACGGCGGCGGGGTCTCCGGTCGCGCGCAGGGCGAAGTGGATCGCCGGCCGCGTCCAATCCTGCTGATGCGACAGATAGACCATCGGGGTATTCTCCTGACGATGACCACCGAACCTGGCGTCCTTCACCACACCGACAATTTCCCGATCCTTACCGGCCTCCTGCCGGGTCAGGCTGAAACGCTTTCCCAACGGGTTCTCGTTCGGGAAATAGCGCCGCGCCATGCTTTCACTGACCACGGCCACGCGGGGTGACGGTTCTCCATCCTGTGGACCGAAGTCGCGTCCCGCCACCAGAGGCACGCCCAAGGTCTCGAAATACCGTGGCGCGACGACGATGACATTGATTTCCTCATCTTCAGGGTGCGCCGCCGCTCCTGCCAGGAAGATTCTCGTCGCGTCCACGCCGCCACGGAAAGGGATCGCCGTCGAAAGGCTGGCAGAGCGAACGCCCGGCAGGCCATTCATTCGTTCGAGCAACTCCTGATGAAGAGTTGAAAGTCTCGGCCCCTGGTACGCCGTGCCGTAACAATCAAGGGAGACCAACAGGACGTGTTCTTGGCGATGAAAACCCGTTTCCACCTGACGCAACTGTTGCAAGCTCCGTACGAACAACCCGGCGCCGATCAGCAACAGCAAAGAAAGAGTCATTTGCGAAACGACGAGCATCTTGCCGAAACCCGATCGGGTCCGTCCTCCGTCGCGACTCGCCCGGTCTTTCAAAGCGGCATGCAATGGGACTCGGGTTGCCCGCCAGGCGGGTGCCAGGCCAAACAGAGTCCCCGTCAGCAAGGAGAGGACAGCAGTGAAACTGAGGATGCGCGCGTCAGGGATGAAGTGGAGTGTTAAGGCCGCCCCGCGTGACGGAATGAAACCGAGGAGGCTTTGCGCGCCCCAATAGGCCAACAAAAGCCCCAGGCCGCCCCCCAGCGACGCCAACAACACGCTTTCCGTGAGCAGTTGCCGGATGAGCCGCGTTCGACTGGCGCCGACCGCGAGCCGGATCGAAATCTCCTTTTGCCGCGTGGCGGCGCGGGCCAGCAGGAGATTGGCGACATTGGCGCAGGCGATCAGCAGCACCAGGCCGACGATGCCCATGAGCACCTGGAGGGGAGAGGAGAACTGCTTTCTCAATTCGGCCAACCCACGCTGGGCTGGCATCAACTTGCAACGGACAAAGAAATCCTTCCGCTTCTCCTCCGGCATCCCGGCTTCCGTTAAAAACTGGTGTTGAAGAAGGTCTAATTCGGCACTCGCCTGCTCCCGACTCACCCCGGCTTTCAAACGACCCAGAATCGGCAGATTCCACCAGAATTTGTGTTCATTCAGTTTCGCCCCGCTTCCGACCAAAGAATGCATTGCCATGGGGACGGAAATGTCGGCCGAACGCCCGACCTGGACTCCGAAAAATTCAGGAGGAGTGACCCCGATGACGGTAAAGGGGGTGAGATTGATCGTGACGGTCTTACCCAACACGTCCGGATCTCCTCCGAAGCGGCGCTGCCAGTAGCCATAACTAATCGCGGCGACGGGGTGGCCCTGGGGAACTTTGTCATCCTCTGGGGTGAGGACCCGTCCCAGCAGCGCGTCCACGCCAAGGACAGAAAAGTAATTCCCCGTCACCACTTGCCCGGAGACGATTTCAGTGTTGCCGTCAATCGTCACTTTCCACGGGTTCGGATTAAAGGCCAGTAATCCGTCAAAGGATTGGCTGTGATCGCGCAAATGCTCAAAAAACGGGAAGTTGTTGCCCTCCATCACGCCGCGTGTCCCGGCGTGAGCGATCTGATAGAGTTGTTCTGGCTTTTTTACCGGCAGCGATTTCAACAGCACCGCATCCACCACACTGAAGATCGCCGTGTTGGCCCCGATGCCGAGGGCCAGGGTGAACACGACCACGGCGGTGAAGCCGGGATTTTTGCGCAGTTGCCGCGCGGCATAACGAAGGTCCTGCCACGACGTCTCCAACCCCGGCAGGCTGCGCTGATCGCGATAGGCCTCCTTCGTGGATTCGACTCCTCCCAGTTTGATCATCGCCTGGCGTCGCGCTTCTTCGGGCGTCATGCCCAAGCGAAGATTGTCTTCGATATGCATCTGGAGATGGCTTTCGATCTCCTCGTCGAGTTCGCGGTTTTTGCGTTGCTGACCGAACAAGCCGCCGAATCTCGACATCCATTCACGCAGTTTTCTCATGGGAATTCTTGGTCAGTAGTCAGGTGTACCGAAACATTGAACAACCAACATCGAACATCGAACGACCAAGGGCCGGGAAAGCTCGCCCTTCGATGTTGGGCGTTGGATGTTGAATGTTCAGCGTTCATCTCACTCGCTCCTCAACGCCACCATCGGGTCCACCCGTGCCGCCCGACGGGCGGGCAGCAAACAAGCCACAATGCCAACCGCCGTGAGTATGAACGTGACCGCAGTCAGGGCGAGGGGATCGGTGGGTGCGACTTCGTAAAGAAAGCTCCGTAACAGGTGGCTCAAAGCGAATGCAGCGGTCACCCCAATCGCTATCCCCACGACCACAAGCTTCATTCCCTGCCGGATGATTATTTGAAACACATCGCGTTGCCGCGCGCCCAAGGCCATGCGGATACCGATTTCCCGCGTGCGTTGCGCGACCAAAAACGACAGGACGCCGTAAATGCCCACCGCAGCCAGTAGAAGCGCAAGCCCGCCAAAGGCCGACAACAGCACAGTTCGGAATCGTGGCGTGGCGCTTGAGTCTGCCACGAGATCCTCCATGGTCAGCAACCGGTAAACCGGCTGGTCAGAATCCAGATCACTAACAACCCTTCGGACGGAAGCGGCCAGTGCCGCCGGATTGGAAGCCGTCCGCACCACGAAGTTCACCTGGCTGGGTGGGCTTTGTGGTAGTGTCACGTATAGTTCCGGGGCGGGTCGCCGCTCCAACCCTTGATGCCGCACGTCTCCCACCACACCGACAATTTCCAGCCACGGCAGATCCGAAGCCGCCGGCTTGACCCGCTTTCCGATAGCTTCCTCATTCGGCCAGTACTTTCGCGCCATGGCCTCGTTGATGACCGCCACAGGCTGGGTCGCTTCGCGGTCTGGATCCGCCAGCATGCGGCCCCGGCGAAGCGGAATTCCCATGGTTCGGAAGTAGTCCGGACTGACGGAGCGGATGCCGGCGGCCTGCATCTCGCCGCCGGGCTTGAACTCCGGCGGTGGATACCCTTCGATTTCCAAGAGCCTTATCGTATTGTTCCCGGAAAGCGGCAGACGCGAAATGATGCCGGCGGATTGAACGCCCGACAGTGACTCAAGGCGCTCCAGCAAGTCCTGTTGAAAGGTCAGCCTCCGTTCCCCGTTGGGATAAGATCGCTCCGAAAGCTCGACGCGACCGGTCAAGAGATGCCTCGGCTCGAAACCTAACGTCACACTGCGCAACGTGACGAAACTTTTGATCAATAACCCCGCGCCCGCTAACAACACCATTGTGAGGGCAAATTCCGCGATCACCAGGACGGCGCGAAGGCGATGGGTCTTGGCGCGAGCGCTGCCCGTCGCCGCCGACTGCTTGAGCGAATCATTCAGGGTGAGGTCACGCGTTTGCCATACGGGAACCAGACCGAAAGCCAGTGCTGTCAGCGTCGCCATGATCAACGAGAATGAAAGCACTCGTGCATCCAGAGCCAACATGTGAAGTTGAGGAAACTCAGCAGGCAGCAGGGCGCGGACGAGGCTCGGGCCGGCGCTGGCCAGCAACAGGCCCGTGGCGCAACCCAGTGCCGCCAGCAATCCGCTTTCGACGAGCAGTTGCCGCGCAAGGCGCCCCCGACTGGCACCCAACGTCAGGCGCAATGCTAGTTCGCTCTGTCGGCGCACGGTCCGCACCATGAGCAGATTGGCCACGTTGACACAGGCAATCAACAGGATGAAGGCCACCGCGCCCTGCAGAATCAGCAGCATCCGCCGCACGTTTTCCACTAAGCTGTCCTGCAGCGGCATGGTATGGAGCGTCCAGTCGGTTCGAAAATTGGGGGCCCGAGAATCGCGATACCTGGCTTGTTTGCGGGCCGTGATGGCCTGCAATTCGGCGTCCGCTTGCGCCGGGGTCGTCGCAAGCCGGATGCGGGCCACCAAGGTGAGGAAATAAGCTTGATGATAATCGTCCCACTCGGCTGGACTTAGCCTGAGGGGTGTCCAAATCTCGGCTTTTTCAGGATAACTGAACGCCGGCGGCAGGATGGCGATGACGGTATGGCTTTGCGCATCCAACCGGATGCTCCGGCCAAGGATATTCGGATCGCCCCCGAACTGCCGTTGCCAAAGTCCATGGCTGATGGCGACGACAGGCTCAGCACCCGGTTGTTCTTCCTCGGTTGAAAAGGCGCGTCCGAGAACGGGCGCTTTGCCCAGCAGGGCGAAAAGATTGGCGGAAACTCGGGCACTGTTGACCCGCACCGGATCACCATCACCCGAGAGATTCATAGTTCCGGACGACGTGGCGGCGACCGCCTCGAACGTCTGCGCCTGTTCGCGCAAGTCGCGAAAGTCACCGCCGGAAAAGAAGTTGAAACCACCTCTAATGACCACAAGCTTTTCCGGCTCCTTGAAGGGCAGCGGCCTCAGCAAGACCGCGTCCACGACGCTGAACAGAATGGTGTTGGCCCCGATGCCAAGCGCAAGCGTGAGCACGGCGACGGCGGTGAAACCGGGATTCTTGCGCAGTTGCCGCGCGCCGTAGCGAAGATCCTGCCAGAACGTCTCCAACCACGGAAGGCCACGTTGATCGCGATAGGCTTCCTTCGTGGATTCGACTCCTCCCAGTTTGATTAACGCCTGGCGGCGCGCTTCCTCCGGCGTCAGGCCCAAGCGAAGATTGTCTTCGATGTGCATCTGGAGATGGCTTTCGATCTCCTCATCGAGTTCCCGGTCCTTACGCCGCCGGTTGAACAGGCCGCCGAACCTCAACATCCAAGCGCGAAGTCTTTTCATTCAATCACTCTCCTCATCTCATTTCATTGGCGTGATTTTCAAGTTGGCTAGGACGCCGTAGCCGCCACACCAAAGACCAACAGAGCCTCCGGTCCGGTCGCTGAGTTCGTTCACCACCAACGCCGGTTCGGTCGCACCGTTCACGAATACTTTCACCTGCGGCTTCTCAACCATGATCTTGACGTGAAACCAGGCGTCTCCATCGGGAGGAGGTTCGATGGGCTTTTCGAACTGGGCGGGCCTTTCCTGCCGCAACTTCTGCCACGGCCACTGCGGTTCGGAGATGTACTGCACCGCGCGCGCTTTCCTTTCGGAATCCTCAGCCCGGAAATTGAAGGGGCGAAAATAGACGGCGTCATACGTCTTGGCGTCGGCGACCCGGAACGCCACCCCGACAAAGCTGCCCTGTGGCGGCGCACTCCTGCCTTTGGCATCGAACTCGATGGTGCCGGCGCCAAACTCGAATCCGTCCAGCCACACCAGGCCGGTGAGCTCGATGGCCGGCGCGCCATCCTTCTCGACGAGCTTTGCCGCATCGCTGTTGCCCTTCCATCCTTTGCCTTCGGGGACTGCCTTGAGATCGGGCGTGATTGTCTGGGCGCCGGAGGAATAGCCGCAGCAATGGAGAATGATGGCGGTGGCCACGATCAAGAGATGTTTTGCTTTCATATTATTTTCGAATCATTGGCAGGTTGCTTGTCGGTCATTCGTCAGTCGTCTGTAGCCAGCAAACTCATAGCTTCCTCGTCACTCGCTCCCTTGCCTCCAGTTCCTCGCCCTATTCTCTCAGTGCCACCACCGGATCCACCCGCGCCGCCCGTCGCGCGGGCAGCCAGCAGGCGAGCGCCGCGGTGGCGATCAGCGTTAGCGGAACCAGAATGAAGGTCAGCGGATCGGTGGATTTGACCTCGAAGAGCAGGCGTTCCAAGACGCGGGCGAAGGCGAAGGCTCCGGTCAAGCCCAGAGCCAAACCCGCCAGCACGAGGCGCATTCCCTGCCGCATCACCAAGCCGAGCACGTCGCCGCGTTGCGCGCCCAGGGCGACACGGATGCCGATCTCGCGCGTCCGCTGCGTCACCGTGTAGGCCAGCACGCCATAGAGGCCGAGCGCCGCCAACAGCAGCGCGCCGCCCGCGAAGCTGCCGAGCAATTGCGCCGAGAGCCGCTGCTGCGCCACGTTTGCAGCGACGAGCTGCGACATGGTTCGCACTTGTTCCAAGGGCAGGTCCTTGTCGATCCGGTCGAGTTCGGCGCGGACGGCGCGGGTGACGTCCGCCGGCTCACGTTGGGTGCGCACGACGAGGGTGAGGAGGCCCCAGCACCTTTGCCGGTACGGCCGATACATCTCGCCGCGCGCCTGCTGGGCCAGGCCGACGCGTTTGATGTCTTTGACCACGCCGATGATTTCCGCGTTGGTCGTGCCATCGCCGACATCAATCCGGCGGCCGAGCGGATTCGCTCCGAGCTTGAAATTTCTCACGAACGTTTCGTCCACGATCAACACCGGAGGCGTATTCGTGTCATCGCGTTCGGTGAAGTCCCGGCCTTGCAACAGCGGTATCTTCAAGGTGGCGAAGTAGCCGGGACTGACCTGCGCGTAGCCGGCGGTGCCGGGCTCGCCCGGCGCGCGGGGCGGCGCGTCGCGGACCGTGACCGCGAGTCCCGTATTGACGCTGGAGAGTGGAACGCCAAACGCGTAGCCGGCCGATTCGACGCCAGGAATGGCCCGCACCGACGGCAACAACGTGTCGAAGAACCGCACGCGCTCGGCCTGTCCGGAATAGTTCTGCGCCGGCAAATTGAGCGCCATCGTGGCGAGATGTTCGCTCACGTAACCGGGATTCTGCGCGAGCAATCGTGCAAAACTGCGGAAGGTCAGCCCGGCGCCGATCAGCAGAATCACCGACAATGCGACCTCGGCCACGACCAACGCCGCGCGCGCGAATTGACGGCGGGTCCCGACGCTGCCGCCGCGTGAACTTTCGGCCAGTTCTCGCGTGAGGGCGAGATTCGATGCCTGCCAGGCCGGCAGCAGTCCAAAGAGGATCCCGGTCACCAAGGTCATGAACCCGGTGAACGCGAGCGTCATTCCGTCCAGGAGAATCCCTTCATCCAGCTGGGGCAGATCCGGAGCACTGAAACGAACCAGCGCGTTCAAGCCGAGCCGCGCCAGCAGAATGCCCAACCCACCACCCAGTCCCGCGAGCACGAGACCCTCGACGAGCAACTGGCGAATCAAGGCGCTGCGTCGGGCTCCGAGCGCGCTGCGAATGGCGAATTCACGCGTGCGCGCCGCCGACCGCGCGAGCAAGAGACTGGCGATGTTCGCGCAACCGATGAGCAACACCAATCCCACCGAGCCGAGCAACACGAGCAGCAGCCGCCGTGAATCGCCGACGATGATCTCGTGCAACGGATGCACCTCCGCGCCCCAACCGACGTTGCGCGCATCCGCCTCGGCCATGCGATGGGCAATGGCCTCCATCTCCGCCTGCGCCTGCGGAAGCGTGACGCCGGGCTTGAGACGCGCATAGACCGAATAGTTGTGAGAATGGCGCAGGCGGATCTCGTCGGGTGTAAAAGCCAGCGGCAGCCACAAGTCGCGGGTGCGCGCGCCATCCGGGCTAAGAGTTCCCGGCGGCATCACGCCAATGACCGTGTGCGGCTGGGCCGCGAGCGTGAGGCTTTGACCAAGAATATTCGAATCCCCGCCAAAGCGCCGCTGCCACAACTCGTAACTTAAGAGCACGACAAGGTGATTGCCGTGGATTTCCTCGTCCGGCAAAAAGCCGCGTCCCAGCAGCGGCCGGACACCGAGCAGTGGGAAAATGTTCGCCGAAAGCAACGAACCGTTCAGCGTTTCCGGCGGGCCTTTGCCGGTGAGCGCGAACGTGCCGTAGGGCCGAACCGCGCCCAGCCCATCAAACACGGTGCTCTGCTGGCGCCACTCCTCGAGCACCACAGCGCCAATCGGGACTTTGAAAGTGCCATTGGTGAGGTGATTCTCGAAAACCATCACCAGCCGGCCCGGATCCCGATAGGGCAATGGCCGCAACAGAATGGCGTTCACGAAGCTGAACATCGCCGTGTTCGCTCCGATCCCGAGCGCGAGCGTGAGCACGGCCACGGCGGTGAAGCCGGGATTCTTGCGCAGTTGCCGCGCGCCATAGCGAAGGTCCTGCCAGAGGGTCTCCAACCACGGCAGCCCGCGTTGGTCACGATAAGCCTCTTTGGTCGCTTCGATTCCGCCCAACTTGATCATCGCCTGACGGCGCGCTTCCTCGGGCGTCATGCCCAAGCGAAGATTGTCTTCGATATGCATCTGGAGATGGCTCTCGATCTCCTCGTCGAGTTCCCGGTCCTGGCGCTGCCGGCCGAACAAGCCGCCGAACCTCATCATCCATCCGCGCAGTCGTCTCATTGCGAGTTATGAGTTACAAGTTGCGAGTTTTTAGGTGGCGAAAGAACGCTCGGAGAGCGGCGAGCCGAATCACTCGCAACTCATTCTCCACTCCATCATGACCTCTTGGAAACCCATAGGGAGAAGGTTGTCTAGGGGTGCTTTCAGATCATTCATCCAGAATCGTCAGTGCGCCCGAAGTCTCTTTACGCCAACCCCTGCTGCGGAGTCAGGAATCGGGCGAGGATCGCCGTCATTTGTTCCCATTGCTGGGTTTCTTTCTCGAGCTGCCTTTTCCCGGCGCGGGTCAGCTCGTAGTACTTCGCCTTCCGGTTGTTTTCGGAAAATCCCCATTTGGAGGTGATGTACCCCTCCTGCTCGAGCTTGAGGAGCGCCGGGTAGAGCGTGCCGTAGTTGACGGACAAAAGCTGGGCGCTGGTCTGCTCGATCCGCCGGGCGATTCCGTATCCATGCAGCGCGCCGGCGGCCTCCAGGGTCTTCAAGACCATCAATGCCAGCGTCCCCTGCCAAACCTCCGGTTTGCGGTTCACGGAGCGAACCCTGGCACCGCTCGTATTGGAAAGCAATAGAGAAATGGCAGGTGAGACACGGATTTCACGAATGGACACGAATGAATAAAGAGGGGGTGCCCTTTCTTCTCCGTAGGAATCCGTGAAATCCGTGTCCTCGCGTTCGAATCCGGAGCAATGCTATGGCTTGTGGCAAAGGCGGAAGCCGCTGCATTCCCCAATTGGGCTGGCCTCTCAGAAACGGAGTTTTGGGGGATCGTGATAAAGCTGCGTCCGATCAACAGGACACTTGCATCATCGCTTCATTGGACTTTTGAGATGGTGAAGTGAGCATTCTCGATCAGGCCAACGAGATTCCCGAAAGGATCCGTAATGTCGGCGACCTTGATGCCGCCCCCCACCTCCTGAATCTCTCCGATTGTCGTGATGCCGGCAGAGCGCAAACGCTTCAATTCCTCCCGGAGGTCCGCAACCCCCCACAATGCCTTGACGCCCCCATTTCCGACTGGAGCGTCCGGCACCAACCCCAGCTCGAACCCGCCGATCTCGAATCCGACGTAGAATGGCTCATCGAAATACGGTTTCCGCTGAAACACGGTCTCATACCACATCTTCGCCTTCGCAAGATCAGGCGCTGCATAGAGCGCCGTCCTTAGTCCTTTGATCATAATCGGGGAATTCCTTTCTTGCCGAACAAACCCAGCTCAGCGGCCGCCGGACATGCGCCGTCGGCTGCAACAGTCGCGGACCAAGGACCCGCAACGCTCGAATCGAAGGTGGGGGGGGCGGCGGTTCGCTGAAGCGCTTCTGGGTTAGGCAATTGGCGTGGATTCAGTATCATCGGTGGAGCCTGTTTTGCGGGCAGGCATGGAAGTAGAATGACGCGCTGAACTGAGGAAAAGAATGGCAACGGCTGCCCAGCCAAGCCAGCCAGTCTGCTCCCAGCGGTAGCCGCTGAAGACGAGCGCGAGCGCCATGCCGATACCAAGCCAGCGGAGTCGGAGCATTATCGGATGCCGACTCAATTCCAGCCGACGGCCGGCCACAGAAAAATCTCCAAAGAGAAGATTGGCTGCGATAAAAAACAGGGCGAGATAGATCATAGACCAATCGGCGCTCTTAATTGCCTAACAGTGTGGTTCACCGGTAAAAGAGGCTCCGAGTGATTTGGAGTGGGTAGACGAGCGTGAACGGGGGGAGGAGGGGTTCAGACGGGGAAGGCGCGGGTGATCTGGAGGTCGAGAGGACCGGCGACGAGGTAGGTCATGGTGCGCAGACAGCGCAGGGTACGGAAGCCGCGGGCCTTGCGCTTGATGGT
>Ga0268299_1001275_pt1 | contig 48078 bp, 38 predicted proteins | sample NOBtaG_FD_193484 | JGI IMG/M metagenome (GOLD analysis project Ga0268299, IMG submission 193484) | Activated sludge microbial communities from bioreactor in Nijmegen, Gelderland, Netherland - NOB reactor | ecosystem: Engineered > Bioreactor > Aerobic > Activated sludge | place: Netherlands... | reverse complement strand
ATGAAGCCGACGTTGACCACCGGCGTCAGCACCAGCGCCAGCAGCGGCCCGAGCAGCGGCACTTCGGACAGCACCCAGGCGCCGATGCCGCACAGCGCCAGCAGCGCGGTGTAGGCCAGCGGCTGGCGCAGGAACATGCGGCAGCCGGCGCGCACCCACTGCACGCCCTGCAGGGCACGGACGGTCTTGAGCTTCATCGCCGGCCGTTCACGCGCGCGCCGGGTGCCAGGGTTGGGCGACGCGCTCGCGCAGCACGCGCTCGAAGTGCGCCGGATCGTGCGGCACCAGCGCATGCGCCTCGCGCGGCAGGTAGTAGTCCCACAGGCGCGAGATCCAGAAGCGCAGCGCCGCGGCGCGCAGCAGGGCCGGCATCAGCCGCAGTTCGTCGCCGGTGAGCCGGCGTTCGGCGTCGTAGGCCATGACGAAGGCGCTGGCGCGGTCCTCGAGCAGGCGGCCGCTGGGCAGGTCGACGCACCAGTCGTTCAGGCACACGGCGATGTCGAAGGCGTAGCGGTCGACGCCGGCGAAGTAGAAGTCGAAGAAGCCGCTCAGGCGCGGCGCGCCGTCGGGGCCGTCCTCGAACATCACGTTGTCGCGGAACAGGTCGGCGTGGATCGCGCCGCGCGGCAGGGCGGCGTCGGAGGCCGACGCGGCGACGCTGTGCTGGAAGGCCAGCTCGGCGGTGATCAGCGCGTGCTGCTCGGGGGTCAGGAAGGGCAGCACCAGCGGCACCGTCTCGTCCCACCAGGGCAGGCCGCGCAGGTTGGGCTGGTGGCGCGGGTAGTCGCGGCCGGCCAGGTGCATGCGGGCGAGGGCGGCGCCCACCTGCTCGCAATGCGCGGCGCTGGGCGCCAGCGCATGGCCGCCGCGCAGGCGGTCGACCACCGCGGCCGGCTTGTCATGCAGGGCGTGCAGGATCTCGCCGGTGTCGTCGGCCTGCGGCTCGGGCACCAGGATGCCGTGCCGGGCCAGGTGCTTCATCAGATGCAGGTAGAACGGCAGCTGTTCGAACGTCAGGCGCTCGAACAGCGTCAGCACGTACTCGCCACGGTCGGCGCTGAGGAAATAGTTGGTGTTCTCGATGCCGGCGGTGATCGGCTTCAGCGATTTCAGCGCGCCCAGCCCGAGGCGGTGCGCCAGCCCGGCGGCCTCGTCGACGCCGACTTCGGTGAAGACCGCCATCGCGGACTAGAACGTCAGGACGCGCCAGACGCGCTTGCCGGCCGCTCCCTTGGCCGAGTTCGGGCCGTCCGAGACGTCGCGACCCGCGTCGATGGGCAGCACCTCGTACTCGGCCTTGATCGGGCCCTTGGGCTGCACGCGGATGCTGCGCACCGCACCGCGGACGCTGAGCTCCTCGATGCGTGCGTTGTCGTCCTCGACCACGTTGCGCTTGACCGACGGCTCGCCGGCCGGGGCCGGCGCGGCCACCGGAGCGGGCTTGGCGGCGACGGGTGCCGTCGCCTGTGCCAGCACCTGCAGCGGTGCGAAGAAAAAAGCAGCGATCAGCAGGGCGCGGGACAGAGCCATGACCTGATTGTAGGGGGGTGTCCCATCGCGGCGGGCCCACCCGCCCTGCCGCCACAATGGCCCCATGAGCGACGACGCCCGTTTGCTGCTGGTCGATGGGTCCAGCTATCTCTACCGCGCCTATCACGCGCTGCCCGACCTGCGCAATCCGGCCGGCGAACCGACCGGTGCGCTGCGCGGCATGGTCGCGATGCTGAAGAAGCTGCGCGATCAGTTCCCGTCGGCCCACGCGGCCTGCGTCTTCGACGCCAAGGGCAAGACCTTCCGCGACGACTGGTACCCCGAGTACAAGGCCAACCGCGCCTCGATGCCGGAAGACCTGGCGAAGCAGATCGCGCCGATCCACGAGGTCGTCAGGCTGCTGGGCTGGCCGGTGCTGGAGGTGCCCGGCATCGAGGCCGACGACGTCATCGGCACGCTGGCGCGCGCCGCCGCGGCACGCGGCCAGCGGGTGCTGATCTCGACCGGCGACAAGGACCTGGCGCAACTGGTCGATGCGCAGGTCACCCTGATCAACACGATGTCGAACGAGAGCCTGGACCCGGCCGGCGTGCAGGAGAAGTTCGGCGTGCCGCCGTCCGCCATCGTCGACTACCTGACCCTGGTCGGCGACACGGTCGACAACGTGCCCGGGGTCGAGAAGGTCGGCCCCAAGACCGCCGCCAAGTGGATCGCCGAGCATGGCTCGCTCGACGGCGTGATCGCCGCGGCCGACGGCATCAAGGGCGTGGCCGGCGAGAACCTGCGCAAGGCGCTCGACTGGCTGCCGATGGGCCGCAAGCTGGTGACGGTCAAGACCGACTGCGACCTGTCCGGACCGCTGCCGGGCTGGGACCAGCCCGCGGCCTGGGACGCGCTGAGCTGGCGCGAACCGGACCGCGAGGCGCTGCTGGCCTTCTACACCCGCCACGCCTTCCGCGAATGGAAGCGCGAAGTGGAAGAGGCGCTGGGCGTCGCGCCCGCGGCCGCGCCGGCCGCATCAGCGGTCCCTGCCGGTGCCGCGCCGGCAGGCGATGCGCCGCTGGTCGCGAAGCCGGCCGACAAGCGCTACGAGACCGTGCTGACGCGCGAGGCCTTCGAGGCCTGGCGCGCGCGCATCGCGGCCGCGGACCTGGTCGCGCTCGACACCGAGACCGACTCGCTCGAGGCCGTGCGTGCCCGCATCGTCGGCCTGAGCTTCAGCCTGAAGCCGGGCGAGGCCTGCTACATCCCGCTGGCCCACACCTACCCGGGCGCCCCCGAGCAGTTGCCCCTGGACGAGGTGCTGGCCGCGCTGAAGCCCTGGCTCGAGGACGCGTCGCGCGCCAAGGTCGGGCAGCACATCAAGTACGACGAGCACGTGTTCGCCAACCACGGCATCCTGGCGCGCGGCTACGTGCACGACACCATGCTGCAGAGCTACGTGCTCGAGGCCCACAAGCCGCACAACCTGGAGAGCCTGGCCAGCCGCCACCTCGACCGCAAGGGCCTGAGCTACGAGGACGTGGCCGGCAAGGGCGCGCAGCAGATCCCCTTCGCCCAGGTCGAGCTGACGCGCGCGACCGAGTACTCGGGCGAGGACAGCGACATGACGCTGCACGTGCACCAGGTGCTGTGGCCGCAGCTCGAGGCCGAGCCCAGGCTGCGCTTCGTCTACCAGCAGATCGAGATGCCGGCCTCCGAGACGCTGCTGCGCATCGAGCGCCACGGCGTGCTGATCGACAGCGCCCACCTCGCCCGCCTGAGCCAGGAGCTGGCCGAGCGCATGGTCGCACTGGAGCAGGAGGCGCACGCGCTCGCGGGCCAGCCCTTCAACCTGGGCAGCCCGAAGCAGATCGGCGAGATCCTGTTCGTCAAGCTCGGCCTGCCAGTCAAGAAGAAGACCGCGAGCGGCGCGCCCAGCACCGACGAGGAAGTGCTCGACGAACTGGCGGCCGACTACCCGCTGCCGGCCAAGCTGCTGGAATACCGCAGCCTGGCCAAGCTCAAGGGCACCTACACCGACAAGCTGCCGCTGATGGTGAATCCCGCCACCGGCCGCGTCCACACGAACTACGCGCAGGCGGTGGCGGTGACCGGGCGGCTGGCGAGCAACGACCCCAACCTGCAGAACATCCCGATCCGCACGGCCGAAGGCCGGCGCGTGCGCGAGGCCTTCGTCGCCCCGCCGGGGCACGTGATCCTGAGCGCCGACTATTCGCAGATCGAGCTGCGGATCATGGCCCACATCTCCGAGGACCCGGGCCTGCTGAAGGCCTTCGCCGAAGGCATCGACGTACACCGCGCGACCGCGAGCGAGGTCTTCGGCGTGCCGGTCGCCGACGTGAGCAGCGAGCAGCGCCGCTACGCCAAGGTCATCAACTTCGGGCTGATCTACGGCATGGGCGCCTTCGGGCTGGCCAGCAACCTCGGCATCGAGCAGAAGGCGGCCAGGGACTACATCGAGCGCTACTTCGCGCGCTTCGCCGGCGTGAAGCGCTACATGGACGAGACGCGCGCCACCGCCAAGGCCCAGAGCTACGTCGAGACCCTGTTCGGTCGCCGCATCGTCCTGCCCGAGATCAACGGCGGCAACGGTCCGCGCCGCACCGGCGCCGAGCGCCAGGCCATCAACGCGCCGATGCAGGGCACGGCGGCCGACCTGATCAAGCTGGCGATGATCGCGGTGCAGCGCACGCTCGATGCCGAGCGCCGCGCGACGCGGATGATCATGCAGGTGCACGACGAGCTGGTGTTCGAGGTGCCCGAGGCCGAGCTCGACTGGGCGCGCGCCGAGGTGCCGCGGCTGATGGCCGGCGTCGCCGAGCTGAAGGTGCCGCTGCTCGCCGAGGTCGGCGTGGGAGCCAACTGGGACGAGGCGCACTGAGGTGGCGGCCGCGGCTCCCGCCAGCGCCGGCTACCGCAGCGACATCGATGGCGTGCGCGCCATCGCGGTGCTGCTGGTGCTGGTCTTCCACTTCGAGCTGCTGGTGGCCGGCAAGGCCGGCTTCATCGGCGTCGACGTGTTCTTCGTCATCTCCGGCTTCCTGATCACCGGGATCATCCGCCGCCAGCTCGACGAGGGCTCGTTCCGGCTCGGGCAGTTCTATGCCCACCGCGTGCGGCGCCTGGCGCCGGCGCTGCTGGTGACGCTGGCGCTCACGCTGGCGGTCGGCGCGCTGGACCTGCTGCCTGCCGACTTCCTGGAACTGGCGCGCCAGGCGCTGGCCTCGCAGTTCTACGTGGCCAACATCTACTACTGGAAGAACGTCAACTACTTCGGCCTCGGGGCCGACAACATCTTCCTGCTGCACATGTGGTCGCTGGCGGTGGAGGAACAGTTCTACCTGCTCTACCCGCTGCTGCTGATCGCCGTCCATCGCTGGCTGCGGCGCTGGTTCTGGCCGATCCTCGCGGTGGCGCTGCTGCTGTCCTTCGCCTTGAACCTGGCCTTCGTCGCGGCGCGCCCCGAGGCCACCTTCTACCTGCTGCCGACGCGCGCCTGGGAGCTGCTCGCGGGGGCCTTCACGCTGCTGCTGACCGAGCGCCGGCGTCCCCACCGCGGCGTCGACGAGGCGCTGGGCTGGGGCGGCGCGGTGCTGATCGTCGTGGCGATCGTGGCCTACGACGAGCAGACCCGCTTCCCGGGCTGGTTCGCGCTGCTGCCGGTGCTGGGCGGCATGGGCCTGCTGCTGGCCGGGCGCAACCCGGCGACGAGCGTGTCGCGCCTGCTGAGCCTGCCGGTGATGGGCTACGTGGGCAAGATCTCCTACCCGCTCTATCTCGTGCACTGGCCGATCAACGTGTTCGCGACGCGCTGGTACGGCGAGGGCTACGGCTGGGGCCTGCGCTTCGCGATGTTCGCGCTGTCGGTCGCCGCCGCGTCGGCGATCTACCACGCGGTCGAGCAGCCGGTGCGCCAGCGTCGCGTGCTGCCGCGCGAGCGCAGCGTCGTGATCGGCTACGGCGTGGCGTTTGCCGTGACGCTGCTCGGCTTCGCCCTGGTGTGGCGCACCGGCGGGCTGCCGCAACGCTTCCCGGACGACGTGGCGCGGCTCGCGGCCTTCGCCGAGGACCGCTCGCCACCGCTGGCCGAATGCGAGTTCTCCAACCGCCGCAGCGCCGTCGAGCCTTGCCGCATCGGCGCGCCGGGCGCCGCGCCGCGCTGGCTGGTCTATGGCGATTCGCATGCGTGGGCCGCGCACGGCGCCTTCGACCGCTGGCTGGCGTCGCGCGGCGAGGCGGGGCTCTTCATGTTCCGCAACTCCTGCCCGCCGATCCGCGGCGTCCACGTCTTCAAGGACCAGGGCCAGTGCCACGACTTCAACGAGGCGATGGCCAGCCTGCTGGAGCGCCGGCCCGAACTCGACTCGGTGGCGCTGGTGTCGGCCTGGCTGCAGGCGGCCGAGGGGCGCCTGGTGCCGACGGCCGACACGGCGCCATCCCTGGACGCCTCGATCGCCCTGTTCGACGCGCGCTTCGCGGCCACGGTGCAGGCCTTGCATGCGGCCGGACGACGCGTCTATGTCTGGGAGCCGGTGCCCGGCGCCTTGCAGAGCGTGCCGCAGGCGCTGGCCCGCGCGGCGCTCGGCCGCGAGGTGCCGGACCTGGTGGTCACGCGCGAGCGCTACCGGGCCGAGCACGCGGTCTTCCTGGCCGCGCTCGAGAAGAACCGGGCCTCGCTCGCCGGCAGCTTCTCGCCGTCGGCGCTGCTGTGCGAGACGGGCCGCTGCGCGGTGCAGGTCGATGGCCGGCCGATCTACTTCGACGGCAGCCACGTGACGCGCTCGTCGGCGGAACTGTGGGTCGAGATGATGCGGCGCACGGTGCCGGGCCCGCGCTGAGCGCGTGACCCAAGAGCGTGACCCAAGAAAAAGCCCGGCCGAAGCCGGGCTCGCCACGAGGCTGCGAGGGTCGGCTTACCAGCCGATGTCCTTCAGCAGCTCGAAGGTCAGGTCCTTGGGCGCCGAGACCGCGATCGGCTGTCCGGCGTTCAGGAAGGGCTCCATCAGCAGGTTGGGCTTGGCCGAGGTGTCGTAGTGCGACACCGACGAGCCCTGCTGGAAGGGGTTGGGCGTGAACATGAAGACGCGCTTCCCGAAGTCGGCGCCGGCCAGCTTCTGCATGTTGAACGACAGCACGCCGTAGTTGCCGAACTTGCTGGGCGTCGCGAGCGATGCCTTCAGGGCCGTCCCGTCCTCGAGCGAGATGCGCACCGCCGGGATCGTGATCGTCGGGTCCACACCGCCCAGGTCCGGCGGCGGGCCGCCGGGGACGTTGTCGGAGACGATCACCGCCCGCGCGCCGGCGTCCTGCGCGTTCTTCACCTTGACGGTGAAGCCGCAGGCGCCGCGATCGACCAGCGCGATCTTGCCGCGCACCGCCGTCGCGTTGGCCGGGCTCAGCGGCGTGCAGGCGAGGCCCGTGCCGTTGACCTGGTCGACCACCTGGGCGATCTGCGCGCTGAGCTGGTCGTCCACGCTGTCGATCTGCGGTCCGAACAGCGCCGTGCCGATCAGCACGGTCCGGTCCAGGCCCGGCCCGGTCAGGAACAGCTCCGGCGTGCCGCGGTCCAGCACGGCGGCGGCCTTGCCGATGACCGTGTTGCCGTACCACTGCAGGTTGCGCGGCGTGATGCCCGACACCGCCCGCTCGGCGGCCGTCATCTTCACCCACGTCTTGTTCTGCGCCGGGTCGTACAGGTAGTGGTCCCAGATCGACGGCTGGCCGGCCAGCTGGTTGCCGGTGCGCCCGCTGGTGAAGGTCTGGAAGCCCAGGCCGTGGCCGAACTCGTGCAGGATGGTCGTCAGCAGGTCGATCTGGCCGGCCGGCGCCTGGCCGTCGAGGCCCAGGTAGAAGCCGGATCCCGCCAGGCAGTCGGGCTGTCCCAGGTCCGAGTTGAAGAAGGCGACGATGTCGAGGTCGTCCCCGGTGGGCGACGGCACCGGGTCGATGTCCTCGCCGGCCAGCTTGTTGGCCAGTGCCGACGAGTACCAGGTGCCGGGCTTCTCGGCGCCCGGGAAGTCGCTCCAGACGCTGATCGCCCCGGCCGCGCCCAGCGTGGCGCCGGTGGCGGTGCAGGGCAGGGGCTCGAAGGTCGACAGGATCGTGATCGGCACGTCCGACTTGAGCTTTCCGCCCCACAGGGTGGCGGCGTACTGGAACACCGCGAGTCGCTGGCCGCCGACCGTGGCGGCGGTGTTGCCGCCCACCGGCAGCGCCGGCGACGGGTCGTTGAAGCCGATGCCGGGCTCGTTGCCGTTGACGATCTGGATCACCGCGGGCCCCGGGCTGCGGCCGTGGGCCAGCGTCAGGCAGGACGCAGCGGCCACGGCCAGCAGGCCGCGTCCGAGGTGCTTGAGGAGATCAGTGCGCATGGCCGGCCTCCTTGTGCTTGGCGGTCGATGCCGGGCTGCTCATCGCCGTGCCCGCGGCTTCCTCGCCGACCACGCAGTCCTGCGTCAGGCTGCCGTCGGCGTTGCGCCGTGCCACGCTGAAGTTGAGGAAGCTGGTGTCGAGCCTCTGGCCGCGCGCGCCGGAGGGCGTCGTCACGGCGGTCATCTCGCGGAAGCGCTGCAGGGTCTGGGCGCGCCGCTGCTGGGCGCCCGACACCGCGCTGCGCGCGTTGGCGGCGGCCGGCTGGGCCTCGTCGTGCTCGGCATGGCGCAACTGGCCGGTGGCCGGGTCGCGCATCACCTTCTGGCCGCCGAAAGCCTCGGCGGCCTGGGCTTCGGGAGCCGCCTGCGCGGCCGCACCGCTCGTGGCGCACAAGGCACCGAGCGCCAGCCACAGGGCCGGGCCGCTCCATCGGGAACTACTTTGCCTCTTCATCGGAAGGTCTCCTGGACGAAACACGGGGCGGCTTGTGGCCGCGACGGATGCGCGCGGGGCTCTGTGGCCCGGTTCCCAAGAAGATCGAGCGCAGCGTGAAAAACGCACGCAGAGTCTAAGGAGGCGCGGCAGCCGCACACCAGCGGTGTTACGCAGACTTGACGGGGGCTCGTGTCGCGTGCCAATGGGACCTTGTCATCGCATCGACGCGGGCCCGACGCTCTGGCGTCATCGACGCCGGCCATGCTGGCGAGCCATGGCATGGAGTGCGACCTCGTTCATGGCTTGGGCCGGTCGACCCCCGCGTTCGCGGGGGGGCGACGAAGTCTTCGCCGGCCTGCCCGCCGCGGCGCGGCCGCCGGTCGACGACGAGGCGCCGGCGCCGGGCCGGCTCGCGGTGCGCAGCGTCTGGATCTCCGACCTGCACCTCGGCACGCCGGGCTGCCAGGCGCATGCGCTGCTGGACTTCCTGAAGACGGTCGACTGCAGCCACCTCTACCTGGTCGGCGACATCATCGACGGCTGGCAGCTCAAGCGCAGCTGGTACTGGCCGCAGGCGCACAACGACGTCGTCCAGAAGCTGCTGCGCAAGGCGCGCAAGGGCACGCGCGTGGTCTTCGTGCCCGGCAACCACGACGAGTTCGCGCGCAAGTACCTGGGCCACAACTTCGGCGGCATCGAGGTCGCCCTGGACTGCATCCACGTCACCGCCGACGGCCGGCGCCTGTGGATCACCCATGGCGACTACTTCGACGGGGTGATCCAGTGCGCCCCCTGGCTGGCCCACGTCGGCGATGCGGCCTACGAGTTCACGTTGCGGCTGAACCGCTGGTTCAACTCGCTGCGGGCGCGGATCGGCCTGCCGTACTGGAGCCTGTCGAAGTACCTGAAGCTCAAGGTCAAGCGTGCAGTCAGCTTCATCGGCGACTTCGAGCAGGCGGTCGCGCGCGAGGCGCGCCGGCGCGGCGTGCAGGGTGTCGTCTGCGGACACATCCACCACGCCGAGCTGCGCGAGATCGACGGCATCCTCTACGCCAACGACGGCGACTGGGTCGAGAGCCTCACGGCCCTGGTCGAACACGCCGACGGCCGGCTCGAGATCGTCGACTGGAGCGGGCGGACCTCGTCCGCGCGCGACGCCCGGGCGGCGTTGCCGGACCGCGACGATGCCGAGGCCCGGGCCGTCGCGGGGAGTGCCGTCAGGACCGAGACCGCCTGAGCACCCGCTTCGCCCGCCGGCCGGCCTGTTCCACCGGCAGGGCACTGTGTGACAAGGGAACGGCACTGTGTCATGCCGGGCGGGGACAACCGGGACCGTTGTTTCTCCGTGGAATCCCTCGGTTCGCCTGCGGCGAGCGTTGCCCCAGACTTTGCGGAGCCGTCTGCCTGCGCCATTGCGGCGCAGACCGACGGCGGCGCGAAGACGGGCATCGACTGGCATAGCGATTGCGCCGTTCGCGTCGCGGCTTTGGTCGCGGACATGTGCACAGAACCCGAGACTCACACCATCCACAACGAGGAGACACCATGACCACAAGGAAAGTAGCTCACGCCTTGGCTCGACGCTCGCTGATCGGCGTTGCCGTGCTCGCGGCGACCGCGGGGGCCGCCCAGGCCCAGAACGTCACGCTGTTCGGCCGCCTCGATGTCGGCCTGCAGTTCACCAACAAGGTCAACCCGGCCGGCGACTCGCTGTCCGAGGTCAAGAACGGCGGCATCCTGCCCAGCATCTGGGGCATCCGCGGCAGCGAGGACCTCGGCAGCGGCCTGAAGGCCGTGTTCAACCTCGAGAGCGACTTCGGTGCCGACACCGGCGGCAGCCGTGGCCTGGGCAATATCAGCGGCGCCTTCGGCCGCCAGGCCAACGTTGGCTTGTCGGGCGGCTTCGGCACCGTGCTGCTGGGCCGTCAGTACAGCCCGGCGCTCCTGGCCGAGCTGGGCACCGACCCGCGCGGCTACAAGGAGTCGTACTCGATGCTGCTGCCCTACGCGCTGACGCAGCTGCCGTTGGGCAACACGGGGGTCGAGACTCCGCCCGGCCCGAACGGCCTGGGCATCTTCACCAGCAACCTGGTGTCGTACAGCAACTCCTTCGGCCCGGTGAACCTGGGTGTCGCGTACGGCTTCGGCGAGCAGGCCGGCGACAACTCGGCCGGCCGGACCATCGCCCTCGGCCTGAGCTACAACGGCCCGGTGACCGTGTCCTTCTCCTACCAGGGCATCAACGGCATCGGGGCCGGCGCCAACGACGAGACGACCCGCGTCGGCTTCGGGGTGGCGGTTCCGTTCGGAGACTTCACGTTCAAGGGCCTGTTCGCGCGTGCCGAGTACGACTCGCCGACGCCCGCTCTGCAGTCCAAGACCGACCACGTTGGTGTCGGGGCTGACTGGCGTTGGAGTCCGGCGAACGCCGCGACCGTGGCCTACTACCAGGGCAAGGACAAGAACACCGGCGGCGGCAAGACCAACGCCATCGTGCTGAGCAACGACCACTCGCTGTCCAAGCGCACCGTCCTGTACGGCCAGTTCGTGCGCGTCGACCGCGACGCAACCGCCAGCGCCGCGACCAGCATCGCTGCAGGTGGCACGCCGGCCGGCCAGAAGGCGTCGATCATCGGCGTCGGCATCAAGCACGACTTCTGAGCGTCCGCACCGTTGTCCGGGCTTGCCTGGACAACGCCGACGCCGGGACCGCCGTAGCGGTCCCGGCGTTTTTTCTTGTGGTCTGCCGGGGCTTGTCACGAAGCCGCCGTCGCGCTTCCCTAGACTCTGGAAATGAGCGCCCTCCCGACGCCCGCCGAGCCGAGTCCGGTTTCCCGGCGGCCCCTGCTGCTCAATCGCGAGCAGGCCATCCTGGAATTCAACCGCCGCGTGCTGGCCCAGGCCCTGCGCGAGGACGTGCCGCTGCTGGAACGGCTGCGCTACGTCTGCATCGTGTCGTCCAACATGGACGAGTTCTTCGAGGTGCGCTTCGCCGACTACCTGGAGGCCTCGCGCCTGCCCGGCTCGGGCATCACCGCGCGCGAGATGGGCGAGGTGGCCGCCGCGGCGCATGCGCTGATCGACGACCAGTACCGTGCCTTCAACGAGGTGGTCATGCCGGCGCTCCAGCGCGAAGGCATCGTCGTGCTGAACCATGCCGAGCGCGACGAGGCCCAGCGTCGCTGGGTCGACACTTTCTTCCAGAAGCAGGTGCGGCCATTGCTGGTGCCGGTCGGGCTGGACCCGGCGCATCCCTTCCCGCAGGTCGCCAACAAGTCGCTGAACTTCATCGTCAAGCTCGGCGGGCGCGACGCCTTCGGGCGCGACAACTCGATCGCCATCGTCAAGGTGCCGCGCGTGCTGCCGCGGGTGATCCGGCTGCCCGACGCGCTGGTGCCGCGGCAGCAGGCCTTCGTGCTGCTGTCCAGCGTGATCCGCGCTCACCTGGGCGAGCTCTTCCCCGGCCGCACGGTCGAGGCCTTCTCGCAGTTCCGCGTCACGCGCGATTCGGACCTCGACGTCGACGAGGACGACATCACCAACCTGCGCCAGGCCCTGCGCTCGTCGCTGAGCACGCGGCACTTCGGCCAGGCCATCCGCCTCGAGGTCGTCAGCAGCTGCCCCGAGGAGCTGAGCGAGTTCCTGCTGCAGCAGTTCGACCTGCCCGATGCGGCGCTGTACCGCGTCAACGGGCCGGTCAATCTGGTGCGGCTCAACCAGCTGATCGACCAGGCCGAGGCCGACGCCCTGCGTTTCGCGCGCCACGAGGCCGCCTGGCCGGCCACGCTGCCGCGCGGGCCCGGCAGCGGCGGCAGCCTGTTCGAGCGCCTGCGCCAGGGCGACGTGCTGCTGCACCATCCCTTCGAGAGCTTCGAGCCGGTGGTGCAGCTGCTGCGCGAGGCGGTCCACGACCCCGACGTGCTGGCGATCAAGCAGACCATCTACCGCACCGGCGCGCAGTCGGTGCTGATGGACCTGCTGCTCGAGGCGGCGCGGCGCGGCAAGGAGGTGATGTGCGTCGTCGAGCTGAAGGCGCGCTTCGACGAGGAAGCCAACATCAACTGGGCCGAGCGGCTCGAGGCGGTCGGCGCGCAGGTGGTCTACGGCATCGTCGGGCTGAAGACGCATGCCAAGCTGCTGCTGATCACGCGGCGCGAGACCGGGCCGCGCGGCCCGCTGCTGCGCCGCTATGCCCACCTGTCGACCGGCAACTACAACCCGCGCACCGCACGCCTCTACACCGACGTCGGCTGCCTCACCGCCGACGCCGAGCTGACCGCCGACGCCGACCTGGTGTTCCAGCAGCTCGCCAGCCTGACGCGCGGCAAGGCGCCCAGGCAGCTGCTGCTGGCGCCCAGCAGCCTGCACCGCCAGATGCTGCGCTTCATCGAGCGCTGCGGCGAGGCCGCACGCGCGGGCCGGCCGGCGCGCATCGTCGCCAAGCTCAATGCGCTGACCGACGAGGCCCTGATGTTCGCGCTGGCCGAGGCCTCGCAGGCCGGCGTCGAGATCGACCTGATCGTGCGCGGCGCCTGCATGCTGCCGCCGGGCGTGCCGGGGCTCACCGACCGGGTGCGCGTGCGCTCGGTGGTCGGCCGCTTCCTCGAGCACACGCGGGTGCTGTACTTCCGCTGGGGGCCGGGCGACGAGGACGAGGTGCTCTACCTGAGCAGTGCCGACTGGATGACCCGCAACATGCTGCGCCGCATCGAGCTGGCCTGGCCGGTGCGCGACCCGGCGCTGCGCCAGCGGGTGATCGACGAATGCCTGCAGCCCTACCTGCACGACCGGATGGACGCCTGGCAGCAGCACTCGGACGGCCACTACGAGCGCGTCGGCACGCAAGGCCCGAGCGCGCAGCAGGCGCTGATGGCGCGCTACGAAGCCTGATCGACTGGCGGGGCGGCATGGACCTGATCCTGTGGCGCCACGCCGAAGCCCACCTGCTGCGCGAGGGCCAGACCGATGCGCAGCGTGCGCTCACGCCGAAGGGCGAGCGCCAGGCCCAGCGCATGGCCGAGTGGCTGAACCGCCGCATCGCGCAGACGACGCGCGTGCTGGTGAGCCCGGCGCTGCGTTCGCAGCAGACCGCAAAGGCGCTCGAGCGCAGCTTCAAGACCGTCGCCGCGCTTGCGCCCGGCGGCTCGGTCGAGGACCTGCTCGCGGCGGCGCGCTGGCCCGATTCGAACGAGCCGGTGCTGGTCATCGGCCACCAGCCGACGCTCGGCCTGGCGGCGGCGCTGCTGCTGAGCGGGTCGGCCGAGGCCTGGTCGGTGAAGAAGGGCGCGGTCTGGTGGCTGCGCCACCGCGAGCGCGAGGCCGGCGTGCAGGTCGTGCTGCAGGCGATGCAGGGGCCTGACCTGCTCTGAGCCGGTCAGTCGCTGAGCACGGCGAGCGCCATCCGCCCCGAGCGCTCCCAGGCCCGTGCCTCCTCGCGCAGCAGGTGCATGGTGCGCGGATGGCCTTCGGCCCAGCCCCGCGCGATGTGCAGCTGCGCGCCCTGGGCCGTGCGCCGCAGCCCGACGACGCGCTCCGGCACGTCGTTGCGGGCGTGGCACAGCAGCGCCGCCAGCCGCAGCGACAGCACCGGCCACAGCGTGGTCTCCTGCTGCAGCGTGTGATCGAGCTTGCGCAGGCTGCCGCGATGACCCAGCACCAGCTCGGCCACGCGCCGCTGCTGGCTCTGCGAGAAGCCCGGCGCATCGACATGCGCCAGCAGGTAGGCGCTGTGCCGGTGGTGGTCGTGGTGCGAGACCGACATGCCGATCTCGTGCAGCAGCGCGGCCCAGCCCAGCTCGCGCGTCGTCTCGGCGCCCGCGCTGCCGGGGCGCGGCGCGCCGGTGCTGCGGAACAGCGCCAGCGCGAGCCGCTGCACCCGCGCGGCCTGCGCCAGGTCGCTGCCGAAGCGGCGCTGCAGCTCGTGCACCGAGGCGTCGCGCATGTCCTGGCGGGCGCCGCGACGGGCCGGTGCGGCCGCGGCTTCCAGCCGTTCGGACAGGTCGAAGATGACGCCCTGGCGCAGCGCGCCGCGCGCCGGCTGCAGCGCGTCGATGCCGAACTGCAGCGCCAGCGTGTAGAGGATCGACAGCCCGCCGCCCAGCACCGCGCGGCGCTCGGGCTTGAGGCCCGGCAGGTCGAGCGCGTCCTGGTGGCCGGCCGCCAGGCAGGCGCCGATGCACCAGCGCAGGCCGGCCGGCGTGATGACGCCGTCGCTGATGCCGTTGGCCGCCAGCAGCTGCGAGACCGCGCCGACCGTGCCCGAGGCTCCCAGCGCCTCGACCCACTGGCCGGGCGCGAAGGGCTGGAGCGCCTCTTCCAGCTCGGCGCCGGCGGCGATCTGCGCGGCGCGGAAGGCCTCGGCGGTGAAGCGCCCGTCGGGGAAGTAGCGCATCGACAGGCTGACGCTGCCGACCTGGAAGCTCTCGGCCTGGCGCGGCGTGCGGCCCTGGCCGAGGATCATCTCGGTCGAGCGGCCGCCGATGTCGATCACCAGCCGCGGCCGCTCGCTGGGCTGCAGGCGCGCGACGCCGGCGAAGATGAGGCGCGCCTCCTCGCGGCCCGACACGACCTCGATCGGATGACCCAGCACCGTGCGCGCCCGCGCCAGAAAGGCGTCGCGGTTGCGCGCCTCGCGCAGCGTCTGCGTGGCCACGGCGCGCACCTGCGAGGCCGCGAAGCCGCGCAGCCGCAAGGCGAAGCGCGCCAGGCAGGCGAGGCCGCGCAGCTGCGCCTCCTCGTTCAGGCGGCCGTCGGCATCGAGGCCGCCGCCGAGGCGCACCGTCTCCTTCAGGTAGTCGATGCGCTTGTAGCGACCCCGGGCCAGCTGTCCGATCTCGAGCCGGAAGCTGTTGGAGCCCATGTCGATCGCGGCCAGCAGCAGGCCGTCGTGAGGATCGGCCGGGGCGGACGGGGAACTCGGCATGGCGCGGATTGTGTCCGCATTCGATGGCAGTACCGCACGCCGGCCAAGGGCTTGTGCCCTTCCTAGAATCCGCCCCACCTCAATCCGACGTGGAGACCCGCGATGCTCAAGGACGACTTCGACAGCCTGACCCCGACGCGGCCGTTCAGCCGCCGCGACTTCGTCGCGACCACGGTCGGATCCGGCTTCGCGGCCGCGGTGCTGCCGGTGAGCGCGCAGACCATCGCGACCGACACCGCCGGGCTCACGGCCGGTGTCGTCAGCGTGCCGGTCGGCGACTTCAAGCTGCCGGCCTACCGGGCGCAGCCTTCTATTGCCAAGGAAGGCAAGATCGGCCTGCCGATCGTGCTGGTGGTCAGCGAGATCTTCGGCGTGCACGAGCACATCGCCGACGTCGCGCGGCGCTTCGCGAAGCAGGGCTACCTGGCGATCGCGCCCGAGCTGTTCGTGCGCCAGGGCGATGCCAAGGCCTACAGCGACATCCCGACGCTGTTGAAGGAGGTGGTGTCGAAGAAGGGTGATGCCGAGACGATGGCCGACCTCGACGCGGCCCTGGCCTGGGCCGGCGCCAACGGCGGCGACACCGGCCGGGTCGGCGTCACCGGCTTCTGCTGGGGCGGCCGCATCACCTGGCTGTACACGGCGCACAACCCCAGGGTGAAGGCGGGGGTGGCCTGGTACGGCCGGCTGGTCGGCGACGCGACGCCCGGCACGCCGCGGCACCCGGTCGACGTGGCCGGCGCGCTGAACGGCCCGGTGCTGGGCCTGTACGGCGAGAAGGACGGCGGCATCCCGCTTGACACGGTTGATAGGATGAAAGTGGCGCTGGCGGCGGGCAATGCGGCCGCGAAGAAGTCCGAGTTCGTGGTCTACCCGGACGCGCCGCACGCCTTCCACGCCGACTACCGGCCGAGCTACCGCAAGGAAGCCGCCGACGACGGCTGGAAGCGCTGCCTGGCCTGGTTCAAGGCGAACGGCGTGGCCTGAGCGGCACCGCCTGCCGGCGAGCCGACCGCGCCCCGAGGGGCGCGGTTTTTCTTGACGAGCACCGAGACGACGACATGACGTGGACCCTGTTCTGGATCGTGCTGGCCACCGTGGCCGGCGGCGTGCTGTCGGTCGTGATCGCCGCGGGACTGACGCTGGCCGTGCTCAAGCTGATCGTGCGCCACCTGGTCAGCCTGTCGGCCGGCGTGCTGCTGGGCACCGCGCTGCTGAAGCTGCTGCCCGAGGCCTTCGAGACCGGCGCGTCGGCGCAGGCGCTGTTCGCCACGCTGCTGGGCGGACTGCTGTTCTTCTTCCTGCTCGAGAAGGTCGAGCTCTACCGCCACAGCCACCACCACGAGGGCGACCACGAGCACCACCACCATCACCACGGCTTCGACGCCGAGCAGGCGGGCCGCGGCGGCTGGAGCGTGCTGATGGGCGACAGCATCCACAACTTCTGCGACGGGGTGCTGATCGCCACCGCCTTCCTGGTCGACGTGCGGCTCGGCGTCGCCACCGCGGCCGCGGTGATCGCGCACGAGATCCCGCAGGAGGTCGGCGACTACATCGTGCTGCTCAATGCCGGCTTCTCGCGGGCGCGCGCGCTGGCCTACAACGCGCTGTCGGGGCTGGCGGCGGTGGTCGGGGGCGTGCTCGGCTACTTCGTCATCCAGCCCTTCGAGGCCTTCCTGCCCTACCTGCTGGTCGTTGCGTCCAGCAGCTTCATCTACGTCGCGGTGGCCGACCTGATCCCGCAGCTGCAGCGGCGCCTGGCCTGGCGCGAGACGCTTACCCAGCTGGCCTGGCTGTCGGTGGGCCTGGCCGCGACGGCGCTGCTGTCGCTGCTGGGGCACGGCCACGAGCACGAGCACGAACAGTCCCACGAGCAAGCCCACGAGCAGGCCCACGAGCGCGGCGCGAGCCACGATCACGCGGCCGGACCCGCGGCGCCCGCTTCCGGCGCGGCGCGCTGAACGCCGCCGCGCTCAGCCCGAGTTGCGCAGGCCCGCCGCCACGCCGTTGATCGACATGTGGATGCCGCGCTGCACGCGCGCCTGGGCCTCGCTGCTGACCTGTTGCGCGCGGTAGCGGCGCATCAGCTCGACCTGCAGGTGGTTCAGCGGGTCGAGGTAGGGCAGGCGGTGCTCGATCGAGCGCGCCAGCGAGGGGTTGGCAGCCAGCCGCTGGGCGCGCCCGGTGATCAGCGTCAGTGCCTGCTGCGTGCGCTCCCACTCGGCGCGGATCGCGGCGAAGACCTTGCGCGCCACGCGCTTGTCGGGCACCAGTTCGACGTAGCGCGCGGCCACGGCCAGGTCGCTCTTGGCCAGCACCATCTCCATGTTGGACAGCAGCGTGTCGAAGAAGGGCCATTGCGCCTGCATGCGGCGCAGCAGCGCGAGCCGCGTCTCGCGGGCCTTGGCGTCACCGTCCAGGAAGCGCTCGACCGCCGAGCCGAAGCCGTACCAGCCCGGCAGCGCGGCGCGGCACTGGCCCCAGCTGAAGCCCCAGGGGATCGCGCGCAGGTCCTCGATGGCGCGCGTGGCTTTGCGCGAGGCGGGGCGCGAGCCGATGTTGAGCTCGGCGATCTCGCGGATCGGTGTCGCGGCGAAGAAGTAGTCGGCGAAGCTGGCGGTGTCGTAGACCAGCGCGCGGTAGGCCGCCATGCTGAAGGTGGACAAGGCCTCGGCCGCCTCGAGGAAGGCCTTCGAGGCCTGGCGCCGCGGCGGCAGCAGCGTGGCCTCGAGCGTGGCCGCGACCAGCGTCTCGAGGTTGCGCCGGCCGATCTCGGGGTTGGCGTACTTGGACGCGATCACCTCGCCTTGCTCGGTGAGGCGCAGCTGGCCGTTCACGGTGCCGGGCGGCTGCGCGAGGATGGCCTCGTAGCTGGGTCCGCCGCCGCGCCCGACGGTGCCGCCGCGGCCGTGGAAGAGCCGCAGCCGCAGGCCGTGGGTCCGTTCCAGCGGCGCGAACAGTTCGACCAGCGCGGTCTCGGCGCGGTAGAGCTCCCAGTTGCTGGTGAAGAAGCCGCCGTCCTTGTTGCTGTCCGAGTAGCCGAGCATGACGTCCTGCTCGCCGTACTGGTCGGCGGCGCCGCGCAGCACCATCGGCAGGATGCCGGGCAGCGCGTAGTAGTCGCGCATGATGCCGGCCGCGTGGCGCAGGTCGGCGATGGTCTCGAACAGCGGCACGACGATGAGGTCGGCCCGTGCCGCCAGCGCACCCTGGCCGTCGAGCGTGCCGTGCAGCAGGCCGCACTCCTTCTGCAGCAGCAGCACTTCCAGCAGGTCGGACACCGTCTCGGTGTGGCTGATGATGCAATGGCGGATCGCCTGTGTGCCGAAGCGCATCCGGCCTTCGCGCGCGGCCTCCAGGATCGCCAGCTCGCCGCGCGTGCGCGCGCTGTAGGCGGCGCCGCGCACCTGCAGGTTGCGGGCGTCGTTGAGCAGGCCCAGCAGCAACACGATCTTCGCTTCCTCGGGCAGGCCGGCGTAGTCGGCCTCGATGCGGGCCGAAGCCAGCAACTCGGCGAGCACCGCCTCGTGCTGGTCGGAGCTCTGGCGCAGGTCGATGGTCGCGAGCGAGAAGCCGAACACCTGCACCGCGCGGATCAGCGGCGTCAGCCGGGTCGCCGCCAGCGCCGCGCCGTGGTGCGAGGCCAGCGAGGCCGCGACGGTGCGCAGGTCGGCCAGCAGCTCGCCGGCATCGGCATACGGCGCCTGCGGTGCGACCGCGTGGCGCAGCGCCTCGGTGCCGGTCAGGGCCTGCAGCGTGCCGGCCAGGCGCGCATAGACGCCGATCAGCGCGCGCCGGTAGGGCTCGTCGAGGCGGTGTTCGTTGTGGTCGCCCGAGCGCTCGGCCAGCGCGCGCAGCTCGGGCGTGACCTCGACCAGCAGCGCCGACATCGACAGCTCGGCGCCCAGCTCGTGCACCTCGGTCAGGTAGAAGCGCAGCGCGGTCTCGCAATGGCGTGCCAGCGCGAGGTTCAACGTCTCGGCGGTGACGTTGGGGTTGCCGTCGCGGTCGCCGCCGATCCAGTTGCCCATGCGGAAGAAGGGCGCGATCTCGAAGCCCGGCAGATGGGCCTCGAGATCGGCGTAGAGCCTGGGGATCTCGCGCAGGAAGGTGCTCTGGTAGTAGGACAGCGCGTTGTCGATCTCGTTGGCGACGCTGAGCTTGGAGGTGCGCAGCAGGCGCGTCTGCCACAGCTGCGTGACGCGGGCGCGCAGCAGCTGCTCGTTGGCGCGCCGCTCGCGCTCGGTGGCCAGCGCATCGCGCTCGGCGATCAGCAGGGCCACGGCGCGCTCGGCGTCGAGGATGCTCTTGCGCTGCACCTCGGTCGGGTGCGCGGTCAGCACCGGCGACAGGTAGGCGCGGCCCAGGGTGTCGGCGATCTCGGCGGCGCGCACGCCGCGCCGGGCCAGGCGCTCGAAGCTCATCGCCAGCGAGCCCTGCTGCACGTGGCCGAGCTTCTCGTGGTGCTCGCGCCGCCGCACGTGGTGCCGGTCCTCGGCCAGGTTGGCCAGGTGCGAGAAGTAGCTGAAGGCGCGCACCACCGACACCGCCTGCTCGACCGACAGGTTCTTCAGCAGCCGGTCCAGCGCCCGACCGGCCGGCGCGTCGCGCTTGATGCGGTAGGCCACCGCGAGGCGGCGGATGCGTTCGATCAGCTCGAAGGCGCTTTCGCCTTCCTGCTCGCGGATCACGTCGCCGAGGATGCGGCCGAGGAGGCGGATGTCCTCGACCAGCGGTCGGTCCTTCTCTCGGGACGGCGTCGGGCGGGGCAGTGCGGTGCGCGGCATCGGGGCGGGTCGGAGTGCGAACGATGCTAGCAGCGGCCGTGCCAGGCGCAGGCCGTGGCGCGTCTTCGCGCTGCTAGCATGCCCGCATGGAGACTCGCGCCGACCGCTGGATCATTGCCACCCGCGAAAGCCGGCTGGCGCTGTGGCAGGCCGAGCACGTGCGCGCGCTGCTCGGCGAGCGGCTGGCGCAGCCGGTCGACCTGCTGGGCATGACGACCCGCGGCGACCAGATCCTGGATCGCACGCTGTCCAAGGTCGGCGGCAAGGGCCTGTTCGTCAAGGAGCTCGAGACCGCGCTCGAGTCCGGCGACGCCCATCTCGCGGTGCACTCGCTGAAGGACGTGCCGATGGACCTGCCCGAGGGCTTCGCGCTCGCGGCGGTGCTGGAGCGGGAGGACCCGCGCGACGCCTGGGTCTCGCCGCGGTACGCGAACCTGGGCGCGCTGCCGCCGGGCAGCGTGGTCGGCACCTCCAGCCTGCGTCGCCTGAGCCAGCTGCGCGCGCAGCGGCCCGACCTGAGGATCGAACCGCTGCGCGGCAACCTCGATACGCGGCTGCGCAAGCTCGACGAAGGCCAGTACGACGCCATCGTGCTGGCGGCCGCCGGCCTGAAGCGCCTGGGCCTGGCCGAGCGCATCCGCAGCGTCTTCGAGCCGCACACGATGCTGCCCGCGGCCGGCCAGGGCGCGCTCGGCATCGAGGTGCGGGCCGATGCGCGCGATCGCCACGTGCCGCTGTGGCAGGCGCTGCAGGCGCTGACGCACACGCCGTCCTGGCTGGCCGTGCATGCCGAGCGCGCCGTCTCGCGGGCCCTGGGCGGCAGCTGCAGCATGCCGCTGGCCGCGCACGCGCGCTGGCAGGCCGACGGCAGCCTGCTGCTCGACGCGGCGCTGGGCAGCGGCGAAGGACAGCCTGTTGCGCTGGTGCGGGTCCAGAGCAGCGCCGTCGTCGCCGACACCGGCGCCGCCGAGTTGCTGGGCCGGCGCGTCGCCGACCGCCTGCGAGAGCAGGGCGGCGCGGCCTTGTTGGCTGCGCTCTGAGGCCGGCCTGCATGCGAGCGCTGGTGACGCGGCCTGCGGCGCAGGCGCGGGACTGGGTGCGCCAGCTGCAGGATCGCGGCATCGATGCGGCTGCGTTGCCGCTGATCGCGATCGCACCGCCGGCCGACACCGCACCGCTGGTCGTTGCCTGGCAGGTGCTGGCGCAGCGGCCGCTGGTGGTCTTCGTCAGTCCGAACGCGGTCGACGGCCTGTTCGCGCTGCGGCCCGCGGGCACAAGCTGGCCCGCAGGCACGCTCGCCGCGTCGCCCGGCCCCGGCACCGGCGCGGCGCTGCGTGCGGCCGGCGTGCCGCCGGGCTGCATCGTCGAGCCGTCGGCCGATGCGCCGCAGTTCGACTCCGAAGCGCTGTGGGCCGTGCTCGGCACGCGCCGTCGCTGGGATGGCTGTTCGGCCCTGATCGTGCGCGGCAGCGCCGGCGCCGAAGCGGAAGGCAGCGGCCGCGACTGGCTGGTGCAACGCCTGCGCGAATCGGGCGTGTCGGTCGACACGCTCGCGGCCTATCGCCGCGCGGCGCCGCAGCTCGATGCCGGCCAGCGCGTGCTGCTGCAGCAGGCGCTCGACGCGCCGGCCGCGCACGCCTGGTTGTTCAGCAGCTCCGAGGCGATCGACCAGCTCGAGGCGCTGCTGCCCGCCGCGCCACGGCGATGGTCGGCGGCGCAGGCCGTGGCCACGCATCCGCGCATCGCGGCGCGGGCCCGGGCCGCGGGCTTCGGCCAGGTGATCGACACGCCGCCCTCGCTCGACGCCGTGGCCGACGCACTGCGGTCGCTGCCACCCCCGTCGATAGAATCATCGGCACCGTGAGCGAGCCCCCGACGTCCCCTGCTGCAGAACCGGTTTCCCCCGCGGCCCCCGCGGTGCAAGCCCTGCCGCAGCCGACGGCGCCGGCCCGGGCCGCCCGACTGCAGGCCCTGGCCACCGGGCTCGCATTGCTGGTCGGCGTGGCTTCGCTGGCCGTGGCATGGACCAGCCAGCAACGCGTGCAATCGCTGGAAGAGGAACTGGTGCGCCGCCAGCAGGCCAGCAGCGAGCAGTCGAACGAGGCGCAGTTGCTGGCGCGGCAGTCGCAGGAGCTGTCGCGCGACGCGGTGGCCAAGTCGGCCCTGCTGGAGAGCCGCGTCGCCGAACTCTCGGTGCAGCGCACGCAGCTCGAGGAGCTGATCCAGTCGCTGTCGCGCTCGCGCGATGAAGGGCTGCTGGTCGAGATCGATGCCGGTGTGCGCGTGGCCATGCAGCAGACGGCGGTGACCGGCAGCGCCACGCCGCTGGTGGTGGCGCTGAAGGCCGCCGACGAGCGCCTGGCGCGCGTCAACCAGCCGCGGCTCGAGGTCGTGCGGCGCGCCATCGCGCGGGACCTCGATCGCGTCAAGGCCGTCAGCGTGGCCGACATCGCGACGCTGGCCGGCAAGCTGGACGAAGCCGCACGCCTGGTCGACGAAGCACCGCTGCTGGCGGTCGAGATCCCGCGTCCCGCGACGGACACGAAGCTGGCACGGCCTGCACCTGCACGCGCCGCGGCGTCGGCTGCTGCCGACCCGCCGACGCCCGCCAGCGACACGCTGGCCTGGCTGCCCGCCGCCGGCGGCGAGTGGCTGCGTGGCTTCTGGGCCGAGGCGCGCGGCCTGCTGCGCGTCACACGCATCGACCAGCCCGAGGCCATGCTGCTGGCGCCCGAGCAGCGCTTCTTCCTGCGCGAGAACCTGAAGCTCAAGCTGCTGAATGCCCGCCTCGCGCTGCTGAGCCGCCAGTTCGACACGGCCCAGAGCGACCTGCGCATGGCCCAGGGGGCGATCGACAGCTACTTCGACCGCAGTGCCCGCCGCACGCTGACGCTGGCCGAGACCGTGCGCAGCGTCGCGATGCAGGCGCGCCAGGCGGGCGTGCCGCGTCCCGACGACACGCTGGCCGCGCTGGCCGCGGCCGGCCGCTGAGGCGCGGCGATGCGCAGCATCATCTGGCTGCTGTTGCTGGCCATCGTGGCCGTGGTCGCGGCCAACCTGCTGGGCGGCAACGAGAACCTCGTCACCCTTTACTGGGCCCCGTGGCGCGTCGACCTCTCGTTCAACCTCTTCATGGTGGGCCTGGTCCTGCTGTGCCTGGTGCTCAACGCGCTGATCCAGGTCGTCGGCGGCTTGATCGACCTGCCGCAGCGCGCGCGCGAGTGGCGCGTCTCGCGTCGCGACCGCATCGCGCAGGCGGCGCTGCGCGAGGCGCTGTCGCAGTACTTCGGCGGCCGCTACGCGCGGGCGCAGAAGGCGGCCCAGCGCGCCGTCGCCATCCAGGCCGACACGCCGGAACTCCGGCAGGACGGCGAGTTCACCGTGCTGGGCCACCTGCTGGCGGCCGGCAGCCTGCACCGCCTGCAGGACCGCACGCGGCGCGACGAGCAATTGCAGCGCGCCTTCGACCTGTCGCGTCGCAGCATCGGGGCGCGGCCGGCCGAGGAGGGCGCGCGCCTGCTGGCCGCGGAGTGGGCGCTCGAGGACCGCGATGCGGCGCGCACGCTCGAACTGCTGGCCGACCTGCCGCCCGGCGTGGCGCGCCGCACCCAGGCGCTGCGGCTCAAGCTCCAGGCGGCCCGGCTGGCGCGTCAGCCGCTCGAGGCGCTGCGCACGGCGCGCCTGCTGGCCAAGCACCAGGGCTTCTCGCCGGCGGCGGCCCAGGGGCTGATGCGCGCGCTGGCGGTCGAGGCGCTCGATGCCGCGCGCGATGCCGAGCAGGTGCAAGGCGTCTGGCGCGAGTTCGATGCCGCCGACCGGCGCGACGTGGTCGTGGTCTCGCACGCGGCGCGCCGACTGGTGGCACTGGGCGCGGCCGAGGACGCGCGGCTCTGGTTGCGACCGCTGTGGGAGCGCGTCGCGAGCCTGCCGCGCGAGGAACGCGACGTGCTGGCCCTGGCCTTGGCGCAGGCCTCGCCGGGCATCGGCCCCGAGTGGCTGCCGCGTCTCGAGTCGGCCCTGCAGCAGGGTCCGCGCGAAGGCGCGATGGCCTATGCCGTCGGCTGCGCCCTGGCGGAGCGCGAACTCTGGGGCAAGGCCCAGCAACTGCTGGAGCAGGCCGCCCAGGACGACGCGCTCCAGGCCGATGCCCGCCGCGACGCGTGGTTGCGGCTGGCCGCGATGGCCGAACGCGACCGCGACGAGGACCGTGCGGCCCGCTGCTACCGGGCCGCGGCTTTGCTGGCCTGACCCCGGCCGGCAAGCCTGGATCGCCGTGATAAACTGCGAGGCTTGATGCGGCTGTAGCTCAGTTGGATAGAGTACTTGGCTACGAACCAAGGGGTCGTGGGTTCGAATCCTGCCAGCCGCGCCAGAACTTCGTTCTAGATCAACGGGTTAGCTCCGCAAGCGCTAACCCGTTTTTCTTTGCTGGGTGACTTTTGGGTGACTTTGGGTGACTTTCGCCCTCCAGTGCCACCCGCTTCGCCTCTTCATGCTCGCGCCGCAAGGTCGCCAGGCTCTTGTTCCAGCGGCCTGAGTCTTCCTTGATCTTCTCCAGCGCCGCGTGCAGCTCGACGATCTGCGCCACGCTGTAGTGGCGCGTCATCGACGCATTGCTGTGCCAGAGGATGTCGGCCACCGTGCTCTCCGGCACACCCGCTTCCCGCAGGCGCATGCCCACGGTGTGGCGCAGGTCGTGCACGTGCAGGTCGGGCATGCCGGCCTCGCGTCGTGCGCGCTGCCACGCGGTGTTGTGCATCGTCTGGATCGGCCGGTAGGGCATCAGCGGGGCATCGTCGAGGTTCTTCACGCGCTCGCGGCGCCACACGAAGACGAACTCCTCGTGCTTGCCGCGCTGCGATTCGATGATCGACTGCGCCACGCTGTTGCACACCACCACCCGCGGCCGGCGCCGGCCCTTCACATGCTCCCGCGGCACCTCGAAGACCGAGATGCCGAGTTCCGGCACCTGGATCTCCCATTCCCATCGCAGGTTGCAGACCACGTCGTCGCGCACGCCGGTGTTCAGGTCGAACAACGCCATGCGCGCCAGGTGGTCCGGCAACAAGGGCAGCAGCTTGCGCTCCTGCCCCCAGCTCAGGGGCTGCGGTTCGCGCTGGTGGCCCACCAGCGGCAGCATCGTGATCGCCGGCGCATGCTCCAGCCAGGTCATGCCGTTCTCGTCGCGCCAAGACTTCGCCGCAAGATTCAGGATCCGGCGGACGATGCCCAGGCCGCTGTTCACGGTCTTGTGCGAACGGCCCTGGGCCAGACGTTTCGCAACGTAGGGCGCCAGGGTGCCGTCGTGCACCTGGTTCAGCTGGAGATGGCCGATGTGTGGCATCACGCTCTTGAGCCAAGAGGTTTCGGTTTCGATGGATACCTTGTCCTGGAAGATCGTCACGTAGTGCGCCGCGGCCTGATCAAACGTGCGCTTGGGCCGCGCACCGTGAAGCGTCACGGTGCGCAGCTCTTCGAGCTGCTTGATCAGCCAGGCCTGCGCTTCGCCAGCACTTGTGAAACCGCGCTGGCGAAATCGAGTGCCGCGCCAGACCTTGTCGACCTGCCAGGACCCGCCTTCGTCGGGGTGGATCCCCCGTGTTGATCGGCCCATGGTTCAACTCCTTTCTGTGGAATGGGCCGTCCGTTCCTGCGCACATTCTGCGCCGGCTCGGCGGCGCTTGCAGAGGTGTCCGGCGCCTGCGAGGCCGCCTTCAACTCGTCGAAGGCGCGATCGAGGTCGTGCACGTCGAAGATGAGGCTGGTGCCGACGCGGATTGGCGTGACGCGTGGGCGGATCAGGCTGTCGAAGGTTCGGCGCTTCAGGCCGACGTGCGCCATGGCTTCGGACAGGGGTAGGCCGCGGCTCATGACGACTGCTCCACAGGGGCGCCCTCGGGCGCGCACGCGGGCGCATCGGCCTGGCCCGCCTTGCCCATCGTGCCGACATAGAACGTGCTGGAACGCATACGCGAGTGACCCAGGCGAATGGCCGTCCGGTAGCGCGCATCGGCATCGTTCTCCGGGCGCTCCTGCTGGCCGCGCACTGGGGAGGGTGCACCGGTGTCAGCCTCGTAGCCATCGTTCGCCGACTGGTGCCGCAGGCCGTGCGCCGTCACGCCCAGCGCGTTGCGAGTGATGCCGAACCGCCGAAGCACGTTATAAAAGCGGTCCTGGTTCTGTGCTGCCGTGCGACCCGGCTCACCCACGTACCAGCCCTTGGCGACGACGGACTGCAGCCGCGTGAGCAACTCGCGCTGCTCTTCGGTTTGCAGCGGCTCGTCGCGCGGGCGCCCACCCTTCGTGCCTTGGGCGAAGCGCACGAACTCCTCGCACTCCGGGTAGGCCGCGGCGTCGCGCTCGAAGGCCAGCTCCCGAGGGATCAGCGCGCCGTGGGGCCGGAAGTGCCGTGCCTCCTTGGGCCGGGCACCGAACCGGTAGCAGATCTCCAACTGGAGGCCGACCCACGGGTCGAAGGCGGCGACCTCGGCGATCTTGGCTTCGATGTCGACACCATGGGCCGTCCAGCTGCGGTCTTCCAACGCCACCTGCTTGCGGTGCACGTGCGGCGAATCGGCGCCGACGTAGAAGGCCACCTCGCGCACCAGGCCGGGCCGCCCGATCCAGCCCGCGAAGGTGCGCAGGAAGGACAGGTAGTTGTGGATGCTGGCGGTGGCCATGTCGCGCTGCAGCCAGCGCGCTACCACCGCCTGCACATGGCGCTGCTTGAGGACGCGCGGGTCGGCGTCCCGGAACGTCGTGTGAGTGCGCAGTTCGTTGAAGAAGCTGAAGTAAAAGTACTCGCGGTCCCTCATGGTCTTGAAGGACACCACCTTGTACAGCTTGGCGTGCTGGCTGTTGTGCTGCTTGACGATGGCGTCCAGCACACGCTTCCAGTCGCTCGTGCCGATCGGCAGCGACGCTAGTACCGCAGCGGGGTCACGTCCTTCACCTGCTTGCTTGCGCAGCTCGTGCCTGCCGCGTTGTCTTGTCTTCGAACCCATATCGATCTCCAAGTGGTTGACCCAGGGAGCCAGCCGGGGTCGATGGCCTACCAGGAACACGGCGTTGGGGCGCGCCACCTCAAGGTGTTCCGTCTCGAAGCGGCGCGGAGGCGAAGAGCGGTGTCCACAACCAGCGGGCCTCGATGCCGGAAGGGTTCGTCCAAAGGTGCGGCCGAGCCGGCCGCTGGAGGTCTTAAAAAATCGGAAGCTGCCCGGACGACACGCGCGCGTTTCCGCGCGAGGTCATCGATGCGCTCATGGCGCAGACCGCGCAGCCGCCTGACTTCGAAGTCAGGGCTGCGGCGGCGACCAGGTTCACCTGGTCATGCAGTGGGCAAGCGAAGGGGATCCCTCGGCTCCTGCTGGACGCGCCCCCTTCCACCGAGGGCGTGCAGGGTCACGGTGGTCTTCAGCCGGCATGCTGCTTAAGCGCAGCGCGTGCCGGCCGAACGCCCGCAAGGGCAGTGGCCGTGACGAGAGAATTCAGGGATCGCAACGCGAACGCATTGCGGGGTGTGGCTGCAGGTGCTCGCGGGCGAGCCTGGCAGCGCATCGCATCTCGGGGATGCGGATCAGAGCGAGGGATGGGGGCCGCGTCTTGCACGGCCGCGTAGTCAAGCTACGCGATGGAAGTGCGGGTCACGACCGCTAACGGCTGCTTCAGCGTCTGAGCGCACGGAGGCAGCGTCCGGCCTGCTGTTGACATGATGTCCTGCTGCAGGCACCGCAGGGCTGAACGAGAGTTGACCGCAAGCCTGCGTGTGGTGTCAACAGCGCCGAAAACGCGGCGCATGTTCATCGGGCAGGAACCGACCACTTGATCCGGGCAGGATTGCAATTAGGTGCGACAAGACACCTTGCAGCACTGAAGCTGCCGCGCTCCCCTCGGGCTTGACCTTCTTCTGCCATGCCTCTAGTTGGGTGCGGACGAGGCCCGCGTTCGTGGGTTGCTGGTAGGTCCGACACGCGCGGCAGCGGAGCCACCGCGAGGGGCCTGGCGAACGGCGGAAACTGCCGCAACGGCCGGACTTTCCAGCCCCTCAACCCGCCGAAAACGCGCTTCACGGTGACCGATGAACATGCGCCGAGCGCCTGAGAGAATCACCCGCCAACCCCTTCGACCTGACCCTGCCGACCGCATGCCCCACCAACGCCTCACCCTGGCCCGCCTGGAGCAACTGCTGCTCACCGCCTGCGACGACCTGCGCGGCAACATGGACGCCAGCGAGTACAAGGAATACGTCTTCGGCATGCTGTTCTTGAAGCGCGCCAGCGACCTGTTCGAACAGCGTCAGGCCCAGATCCGTGACGAGGGTGAGCGCGACGGCCTCGCGCTCGCTGCCATCGAAGCCAACCTCGAAGACCCTGACCAGTACGCCGGCCAGTACTTCTACGTGCCGGCGCGCGCCCGCTGGAACACACCCTGGACCGACCCCGAGACCGGCACTCGCCACCCGGCGCTGAAGCACATCAAGGAGAACGTCGGCTCCATGCTCAACAAGGCGCTGGAGGCGCTGGAAGACGCCAACGCCGACGCGCTGCAGGACGTGCTGAAGGGCACGATCAACTTCAACAAGAAGATCGGCTCCACCACGCTGGACGACGACACGCTCGTCAACTTCATCCAGAACTTCGACAAGATCCCGCTGAAGGACGAGGACTTCGAGTTCCCCGACCTGCTGGGCGCGGCCTACGAATACCTGCTGAAGGACTTTGCCGACCAGGCCGGCAAGAAGGCCGGCGAGTTCTACACCCCGGCCGAGGTGGTGCGCGTGTGCGTGGAGGTGTGTGACCCGCAGGAAGGCATGCGCATCTACGACCCCACCTGCGGCAGCGGCGGCATGCTGATTCAGGTGCGTGACTACCTGCGCGAGCATGGCCGCAATGCGGCCAACGCATCGCTGTTCGGGCAGGAGAAGATGGGCACCACCTGGTCCATCTGCAAGATGAACATGCTGCTGCACGGCATCCCCGATGCCGACATCCGCCAGCAGGACACGCTGCGCGAGCCGCAGCACCAGGACGAAGACGGCCAGTTGAAGCGCTTCGACCGCGTGCTGGCCAACCCGCCCTTCAGCCAGAACTACATCAAGAAGGACATCAAGTTCCCCGGCCGCTTCCCGGTGTGGCTGCCCGAGAAGGGCAAGAAGGCCGACCTGATGTTTGTGCAGCACATGCTGGCCGTGCTGAAGGCCGACGGCAAGCTGGCCACGGTGATGCCGCACGGCGTGCTGTTCCGCGGCGGCGAAGAGCGCGAGGTGCGCCGGCAGTTCATCGAGCGCCGCGTGCTGGAAGCCGTGATCGGCCTGCCCGCCAACCTGTTCTACGGCACCGGCATCCCGGCCTGCATCCTGGTGCTGAACAAGGCTGGCGCCGCCACCCGCGAGCACGCCCTGTTCATCAACGCCGACCGCGAATACCGCGAAGGCAAGGCCCAGAACCACCTGCGACCCGAAGACATCGACAAGATCGTGCACGTCTACCGGGCCGGGCAGAACGTGTCGGCCTACGCCCGCCGCGTGCCCTATGCCGAGATCGCGGCCGAGGACTACAACTGCAACATCCGCCGCTACGTGGACAACGCGCCGCCGCCCGAGCCGCACGACGTGCGCGCGCACCTGCACGGCGGCGTGCCGGTGGCGGAGATCGACGCGCTGGCGCACTTCTGGAGCAACTACCCCGGCCTGCGTGAAAGCTGCTTCGTGCCTCGCGGCGGGGCCGATGCCGAACGCTACGCCGACTTCAGCTCCGCGCTGACCGACAAGCGCGCCATTCAACAGCACGTTGCCCAGCACCCTGGCGTGCAGCAACGGCATGCGGAGTTCATGGCCCAGCTTCAAGCCTGGTGGCAGCAGCATCTGCCGGTGATGGACGCACTGGCTCCGGACCCCACCAACCAGCAGGGCGCACCGCGCAACGTGTATGCGGTGCGCGCCGCGTTGCTGGACAGCATCGAGCGGATGTTCGGCGGGCAGCACCTGCTCACCCGCTACCAGGTGCGCGGCGCGTTCGCCAACTTCTATAAGCTGCTGTCGGCCGACTTCAAGTCCATCGCGGCCAGCGGGTGGGGCGCGGAGTTGATTCCCGACCAGGACATCTTGCAAAGCCAGTTCCCGCAGGTGCTAGCCGAACTGGAGCAACAGCACGCGCGCCTAGCCGAGTTGCAGGCGCTGTTCGCGGCAGCGGGCGAGGAAGACTTCGAGGACACCGACAACACCGGCGTGCTGCCACCCGAGCAGGTAAAGGACCTGAAGGCACAAGCCAAGGAAGCCAAGGGAAAGGCCAAGCTGGCGAAGAAGGACATCAGCTTCGGCGACTGGAAGGCTCACCAGGCTGAGGCCGACCGACTGGACGCGCTGCTGGCGCGGCACAAGGCGCTGGAGGATGAGGGCAAGGGGCTGAAGGCGCGCATCAAGAGCACCGAGAAGAACCGCGACGAGCTGGTGGAGCAGGCGCGGCAGCGCATCGGCCGTGACGAAGCCCGGCAGGTAATCCTGCGGCGCTTGCAGGCGGTCCTGATGGACACCTACGGGCAATATCTGCGGGCGGATCAGCGGGCTTGCGTGGCGGCAGTTGAAAACCTGTGGGGCAAGTACGCGGTGACGGCAGCGACGTTGACGCAGGCCAGAGACGCCGCCGCCTCTGCGCTTGCGGCCTACTTGACGGGACTTGGGTATGTGGATTGAACGGCCGCTCGCCGAGCTTGCGACCATTACAAGCGGCGGTACACCTGCACGCGATGTCGCAGGTCATTGGGGCGGTGACATTCCATGGGTGACGCCAAGCGACATCACGGCCTGCACGACGAATGTGCTGCGCGAGACCAAGGAACGGATCACTGCTGCGGGCCTTGCGGCGAGCGCAGCCCGAATGGTTCCCGCCGAGTCAATTCTGCTGACATCTCGGGCCACAGTGGGTGAGGCCCGAATCGCGGGGATGCCGCTTTGCACGAACCAGGGCTTCAAGGCTCTGACCGCTGGTCCGGGCATCGATCCGTGTTTTCTTTTCTACCAAGTCCAGAGATGCCGTGGCGAGTTTGAGCGCTTCGCGGCTGGCAGCACCTTCCTTGAGATCGGCAAGCGGGACACGGAGCGAGTGCGGCTCGGGCATCCTGCCGATGTCGCGAGTCAGAAACGCATCGCAGCCGTCCTCACCAGCCTCGACATTGCCATCGAAGCCACCGAAGCGCTGATCGAGAAGCACCGACAGATCAGGGCCGGGTTGCTGCACGACCTGTTCGCGCGCGGCGTTGCGCTCGATGGGTCCATTCGCGGGATGCGGGTCCGGTCACGCGCCGACGGCGCTGAACTTGATGCTGTACCCGCGGGATGGGACGTTCTGCCGCTGCAAAGATGTCTGACAGAGAGTGCGAGCAACGGCATCTACAAGCCGCCCCACTTGATTGGAAGCGGCGCGCTGCTTGTAGGTCAGACTGCGATCACCGACGATCGGTCGGTCGATCCCAAGCTCGCTCGGCGGGCGTTGGTGTCCGCAGCGGAAGTCCGGCGGTTCGGCGTCGCGGCCGGTGATGTCCTCTTGGCGCGGGTGTTCGCGACCGTTGAAGGTGTCGGTCGGCCTGCGCTGGTACCCGATCTCGGCGAGCCGGCGGTGTTCGAGTCGAACATGATGCGACTGCGTGTGGCTGCATCGGTCATCCGGCCGCGTCTGCTGTTCGAGTGGCTGAAGTCCGATGCCAGCCGTCGGCACATCGAGGGGCGTGCCAACGCTTCGAATCAAGTGAGTGTCAATCAGTCCGTGCTGTATCCGCTTCCGGTACCCATCCCGCCGATGGACGAGCAAGACCGAATGGTGGAGCGGATCGAGGCTGCGGATCGGGCGCGTACCGCAAACCTTGCGGCCTTGGAGAAGCTGCGCATGCAGAAGCAAGGTCTGATGCAAGATCTCCTCTCCGGCAGGGTTTCGGTTCCCCTGTCGTAGTTGTTGCTTCGCTTTGCTTGCTCCGACGACAAGAATGAAGTGGGAGAGGATATGAACGACGACATCCGCGCAAAGAAGCTGCTTTACCACCTGACTAGCCTGAAGAACATGACCTCAATCCTCGAAAGCGGCTTGCTGCCAAGGTCGCGGTTGGACGGCTTTGTCGACGTGGCAGATCCCGAAATCATTGAAAGCCGGAAAGGGCTGCGCCTTGAACGTCATGTCCCGTTCCACTTCTTTGCGAAGAACCCCTTCGATGGGCGAGTGCAGCGAGATCATCCCAAGAAGCGCTTCGCACTCATAGCCGTGCAGCGGCATGTGGCTCGGACGAGAGGCTGGAAGATCATCCCCAAGCACCCCTTGGCTGGCGGCGAGATCGAGCTGCTGGACTACGACGACGGCATGGAGGCGATTGACTGGGAGGTCATGAACAAGCGCGACTACTCGGACCAGCACTGCAAGTGCGTCTGCATGGCCGAGTGCCTGGCCCCTGGTCCCGTAACCCCCGACTTGTTCCATGCAATCTATGTCAAGTACGACGATGCGCAGGAGCAGGTGCAGGAGTTGATCAACGGGCGATACCGGGCACTGCATGTGGATGTCATGCCGGCGATGTTCTCCAAGTGAATTACCCGAATCTCAACCCTGATAAGGCGCTGATCTGGCGCATCCTGCATCGCGCGAATCTGCCGTGGGTGCTTCAGAACGGGATCCACTGTGGCAATAGCCCGATCCGGTCTGCGAAGTGGGTGAGCATTGGCAATGCCGAGTTGATCGACAAGCGCGCGGTTCGGCCGGTTCTGGTACCGCCGGGTGGAACACTGGGTGACTATGTTCCCTTCTACTTCACGCCGTTCTCGGTGATGCTGCGCAACATCCACACAGGGTGGAATGGCATCAAGCAAGTGCCAAACGCGGACATCGTCATCTTGGTATCGAGCCTGCGAAGGGTGAACCAGCTCGGGTTGCCATTCTTGTTCACGGACTGCCACGCATACAGCGGGCTGGCGAACTTCTACGACGATCTGGCCCGGCTGGATCGGATCGACTGGCCGTTGCTCCAGAGGCGGGACTTCAAACGCGACCCCGAGGATCCCGGCAAGCTGGAGCGGTACCAGGCCGAGGCCTTGGTCCACCAGCAAGTGCCCTTGGCGGGCCTCTTGGGCATCGTGTGTTACACGGATGTTGTCCGCGCTGAGATCGAGAGCAAAATGCAGGCCTTGGGCGTGGTGCTGCCCGTACACACCCGGCCCAACTGGTACTTTTGATGATCTCCTACACCCAAGGCAACCTGCTCGACGCGCGCGTCGAGGCGCTGGTGAATACCGTCAACACCGTCGGTGTGATGGGGAAGGGCATCGCCTTGATGTTCAAGGAGCAGTACGGCCGCAACTTCGACCTGTACGCGGCTGCCTGCAAGGCCAAGAAGGTGAAGGTCGGTCAGATGTTCGTGACGGAGACGGGCGAACTCGACGGACCGCGCTGGATCATCAACTTTCCGACCAAGGATCACTGGAAGGGCAACTCGCGCCTGGAGTGGGTGGAATCCGGGCTCGAGGACCTCAAGCGCGTCTTGCGCGAACGGAAGATCAGCTCGGTGGCAGTACCGCCATTGGGTGCCGGTAACGGAGGGCTGGACTGGCCGACTGTCAAGGCGCGCATTGATACCGCCCTCGCTGAGTTGGAGGACGTTGAGGTCATCGTCTTTGAGCCTACGGACAAGTACCAGAATGTGGCCAAGCGCGCCGGCGTGCAGAAGCTGACGCCTGCGCGTGCGTTGGTGGCCGAGGCGGTGCGCCGCTACTGGGTGCTGGGCATGGAGTGCAGTCTTCTGGAAGTGCAGAAGCTTGCCTGGTTTCTGGAGCGTAGCCTCAAGCACTTGGGATTGCGCAACGACCTGAAGCTCAATTTCGTCGCTCACCGCTATGGCCCATTTGCGCCAAGTCTGAACCATCTTCTCAACAGTCTGGATGGCAGCTACCTTCGATCGGACAAGCGCATCGCTGACGCCGGTCCGTTGGATGTCATCGGCTTCGATGACAGCCGAAAGGAATTGGTGCAGGGCTACCTGAAGAGCGAGGCCAAGGACGTTGCTCCGGCTCTCGAATTGGCCAGCCAGGTGATCGATGGATTCGAATCGCCATTTGGAATGGAACTGCTGGCGTCGGTTGACTGGCTTATCAGTCGTGCGGGAGTCGTGCCCGACGTCCCGGCGCTGTTGGACGGCCTGGCCAACTGGCCGGCCGACGGTGCCGCCGGTGCAGGGAAGCGCAAGAGCGAAATCTTTGATGAGCGCTCAGTGCGCATTGCTCTGAAGCATCTGCTGGAAAGCCCGCTCTACTCGCCAACCTGAGGCGCAGCGCTGGCGCGTAACATCCTCGGCACTTCACCGGAGAGTGACGGGCCAGGGATTCGGATGAGCGAGTACACAGAAGTCGAACAACCCTTCCTGCAGCAGTTGGCTGCGCAGGGCTGGACCGTCATCGACCAGGGCCCGCAGCTGCCGCAGGACGCGGCGCCCAGCCTGCGCCCGAGCTTCCGGCCCTGGTGGCTGCCCAGCGTGTTCCGTGACGCGGTGCGCGCGCTCAACATCCTGCCAGGCGTTGGCGGAGAGGGTGCTCCCTGGCTCACCGACCGCCAGCTCGACGATCTGGAGTCGCAGCTCTTCCGCCAACCCCAGCGCACGCTGCTGGAGGCCAACCAGGCCGTGCACGAGCTGCTGCTGAAGGCGCAGGTGGACTTGAACGAGGCCAACGGCGAGGTGGACCCAGTGGTGAAGCTCATCGACTTCCACCACCCAGAGCGCAACCGCTTCCACGCCATCAGCCAGTTCCGTATCGCCACGCCGGGCTGCGTGCGCGAGTTCATCGTGCCGGACATCGTGCTGTTCGTGAACGGTATCCCGCTGGTGGTGGTGGAGTGCAAGAAGGGCTCGGCCACCTGCGCCAACCCGATGCAGGAGGCGTTCGTGCAATTGCAGCGCTATATGCGCAAACGCGCCGAAACGGAGGCCGCCGGTCTGAAGGAGGGCGAGCCCCGGCTGTTCCACAGCAACCTGCTGCTGGTGCGCACTTGCGGGCTGGAGGCGGACTACGGCAGCATCAGCTCCGGCGAGGAACACTTCTACGCCTGGAAGACGCTCTACCCGGCCGACGATGCCGCCAGGGCGGGCATGAACCCGCAGCAGCAACTGGTGGCGGGCATGATGATGCCTGCCAACCTGCTGCAGATGCTGCGCACCTGCACCGTGTTCATGGACACCGATGCCGGCGCGCGGGTGAAGGTGGTGTGCCGCTACCAGCAGTTCCGCGCCGCCGGCAAGATCGTGCAGCGGCTGCGCGCCGGCCACACGGCGGCCGAGCGCAGCGGCGTGGTGTGGCACACGCAGGGCTCGGGCAAGTCGCTCACCATGGTGTTCGTGGCCCGCATGCTGCGCGCCAGCCAGGACCTGAGCGACTTCAAGATCGTGCTCGTCAACGACAGGCAGGACCTGGAGGAACAGCTTGGCGAGACGGCCACGCTGATCGGCGGGCGGGTCAACGTGATCGGCAGCACGCAGGACCTGCGGCGCCACCTGGCCACCGACAGCTCGGACATCAACATGGTGATGGTCCACAAGTTCCAGGAGCGCGAGCAGGTGCTCAGCAACGCCGTGGCCGAGGCGCTGGGCACCTACCGGGCCATGCCGGCGGGCAAGACCTTCGGCTTGGTGAACGCCGGCGACCGCATCGTGCTGATGATCGACGAAGCCCACCGCACTCAGGGCTCCGACCTGGGCGAGAACCTGTTCGAAGCATTCCCCAACGCCACGCGCCTGGCCTTCACCGGCACGCCGCTGATCACGGAGCGCCACGGCGAGCGCAAGACGCACAAGCGCTTCGGCGAGTACATCGACACCTACAAGCTGCTGGACGCGGTGAACGACGGTGCGACGCTGCAGATCCTCTACGAAGGCCGCACGGCCGACAGCGCGCTGAACGAAAAGCACGCCTTCGACGAAAAGTTCGAAGACCTGTTTCGCGACCGCAGCGAGGAAGAGCTGGCCGCCATCCGCAAGAAGTACGGCGCCACCGGCGACATCCTGGAGGCCAAGGCGCGCATCGATGCGATCGCCCGCGATCTGGTGCGGCACTACGTGGACAACATCCTGCCCAACGGCTTCAAGGCCCAGGTGGTGTGCCATTCCAAGCTGGCCTGCGTGCGTTACCAGGAGGGTATCGATGCCGCCATCGCGGAGCGCCTGGCGGCGGAACAAGCGAAGGCGCAGCCGGATGCTGAATTGCTGCGGCGGTTGGCCTTCCTGAAAACGGCGGTGGTGGTGTCGTCCGACGGCACCAACGAGGCGGCCTACATCACCCATGCCCGCAAGCAGGCCGGGCGGCTGAACGCGGTGGAGAACTTCTGCAAGGGCTTCGACCTGGATGACCCCGACAAGGCCAACACTGGCATCGCCTTCCTGATCGTCTGCGACATGCTGCTCACCGGCTTCGACGCGCCGATCGAGCAGGTGATGTACATCGACAAACGGCTGCGCGAGCACACGCTGCTGCAGGCGATTGCCCGCACCAACCGCGTGAAGCGCGGAAAGCAGCGCGGCTACATCGTGGACTACATCGGCCTAGCCAACCACCTGACCGAGGCCCTGACGCTCTACACCGCCAGCGACGAGTTGCAGGAACTGCACGACGGCCTGAAGAGCATCACCACCGAACTGCCGGTGCTGGAAGAGCGCTACCAGCGTCTGCTGCAGCACTTCAGCGCCCGCGGCGTGAGCGGCATCGAGGTCTTCGTGACCGGCAAGCTGGGCGACATGCAGCAGGCTGCCGCCGTGGTGCATGCGGCCGTGAAGGCGCTGGCCGATGAACGATACCGGGCCGACTTCGAGGTGTACCTGAAGAAGTTCCTGATGAGCCTGGACATCATCCTGCCGCACGCGTCAGCGCAGGCCTTCCGCGTACCGGCCAAGCGTTTCGGCTACATCCTGCAGGTGGCGAAGGAGCGCTACAAGGACGAGAGCCTGCAACTGGGCGACGCAGGAGAGAAGGTGAAGGCGCTGATCAACGAACACCTGGTCAGCCTGGGCATCAACCCCAAGGTGCCGCCGGTGGAACTGCTGGCCGAGGACTTCCTGCAGCGGCTGCAGCAGCACGCCGGCGGCAACGACGAAGCCAAGGCCAGCGAGATGGAACACGCCATCCGCAAGCACTGCACCGTGCACCACGACGAGGACCCGGCGTTCTACAAGAAGCTTTCGGAGAAGGTGGATGCGCTGATCGAGCGCCACCACGACGAATGGGACTTGCTGGTGGAAAAGCTGGAAGAGCTGCGCACCGAAGCCGTGGCCGGCCGCAAGCAAGGCGTGGAAGGCCTGGGCACCGAGGCCAGCACGTTCTACGAGCACCTGGCCGGCGTGGCCTATGGCAGCACCACCGTGCCCGCGGCCGACCTGCCGGCCTTCAAGGTGCTGATGGCCACGCTGGTGGAACTGCTGCAGGACACCATCGGCAGCATCGACTTCTGGCAGAGCGCCGACAAGCAGAAGCGCTTGCGCGGCGAGATCAAGACTGCCATCGCCCGCTCGGGCCTGGAGGCTGTGGTGGCGCAGCGTGAGCGTGTGGCCGTGGAGGTGATGAAGCTGGCGAAGAACCGCCACGACCAGCTGTTGAAGGCCGCGAACGATGCAAGCTGAGGCTGCACCCATCGTCCGCAAGGTGAAGGACATCGAGTACCGCCTGCTGCCCGGCACGGCGCGGCAGACCACCGACATCGTGATCGAGCGCGACGGCTGCGTCACCGTGCGCCCGCCCGCGCGCATGACGCCCGAGCAGGTGGACGAGACCGTGCTGAGCCGTCGGCACTGGATCTACCGCAACCTGGCCGAATGGCGCGACCTGAACGCCACCCGCGTGGTGCGCGAATGGGTGAACGGCGAGAGTTTCCTGTACCTGGGCAGCGCCTACCGCCTGCTGCTGGTGCCGGAGCAGGACGAGCCCCTGAAGCTGAAGGACGGCCGCTTCTGCCTGCTGCGCAGCGTGGTGGAGCAGGGCGGCAAGACGGCAGCGCAGGACGCATTCCGCGACTTCTACATTGCCCGAGGCATATCGCGCCTGGTCCAGCGTGTCAACCACTTCGCGTCACGTGTGGGTGTTCAGCCCGGGCCGCTGCAGGTGAAGGAACTGGGCTTCCGCTGGGCGAGCAGCCTGCCCAACGGTGGTCTGCACTTCCATTGGAAGTGCCTGATGGCACCGCCCAAGATCACCGACTACATCGTCGTCCACGAGCTGTGCCACATGCACCACCGCGACCACACCGACCTGTTCTGGAACGAGGTGGACAAGGTGATGCCGGACTATCGGGAGCGGAAGGAGTGGCTTCGGCAGCGTGGGGCGGGTTTGGATCTGTAGTTCGACGAAGTAGTCCGGGTACGAGGGGCGCCGCGTCATCGACCAGCAAGATGCTGCGGAATTGATGCTGAATCGGCCGAAGGCTTTGGAAAGGCATGGGCTTAGCGGCCTCACAAGAGAGCCGACCGCGCCGGGCCGGGCCTGTCGGTGCGGAGCGCCAGGCCCTGTGACTCAGCCCGGAGAATCAGTCGTGTGTCCAATGCTAGCAATCGAGGCAAAGCCGTAGCGTGCGAGCAATTTGTCAACGAAGGCGGGGTCGACCGCGTAGGTGAACGCAAGGCGGCCCTGCAGATTGGCTACGTCGGCGGGACCGAGAGTGCCGAGTGCCGCACGATGCATGGCTAGTCGGAGCTGCCGTTTGGCCTCGCGTCCGATGGACGCATGACCATCGTTTGAGAGCGTCAGACCAACGAGTGTGCGCCGAGTCTTCCTCGATACGTTGACGGACTTTTCCTCATTCAGCTGCAGGCCTAGATAGTCGAGTTCCTCTAGAAGGCGTCGAACCTCGGTCTCGACGGCATCCAATGCGCCTGGAGTGTTTGTCGAAAACGCGAGGTCGTCGGCGTATCGGGTGTAGCGCACCCCGCGAACAGTGCAGAAGTCCGTTAGATTGGAATCGAACTCATGGAGAACGTAGTTTGAGATGTGGGGAGAGCTTGGTGCGCCGATTGCGAGCTGGTGAATGCCCGTCGACTTGCTCTTGCGGCAAAGCAGATTGCCCAAGATCCAAAGCTCGACGCTTGAGTAGTCACTGTCGAGTGTCAAGCGATGAGCCAGCGATGCCCACTTGATGCTCGGGAAGAAGTCCTTGAAGTCGAGTTTCAGTAGGTAGCGACCAAGAGCATGTGGTCGTGCGTGGTCCGCGATCGACAGACCACTGCGATATGCGACGGCGGCGTCATGAATCGGCAGCGCGGCAAGCTCGTACTTGACGAGCAAGCGTTGCACGAACTTGATCTCCTTGGTCGGCTGCGCAATCTCACGGCGGCCTCGCCCGCCGCGCTTCTCGATGTAGTGCACCTTGTACCGTGATGACGCGGTAGCGATGAGCACGATGAGCTCGTGCTCAGAGAACGGCGACCGGGCGAGCAGGCGCTGGAACAGAGGAGATGCAGCGATACTCATTCCGTCCGCCCCAGCACCGACATCAGGCGCTTGTTGCCTTCCAATAGTGCTCGGCGGGCGAGCTTGAAGCGACTGCGGTCGAATGGTGGCATGGGCTGACGATTCGGTCGCTGGAGCAGCGGGATCGTCATGAATCGATCGCTGAACTTCAGTTGAAAGAACAGGTCCCGGAAGAGATCACCGACCACTACGACACAGCGCGGAACGTGTACCTGTACGCGTGGCACGTCTACCGCTTTCATGTCGTCGCCGAGCAGCAGGTCTTGGCGTCGCTTGAGATGGCGCTTCGACTGGCCCTACATCGTCGGGGACTGGTCGATGAGCGCGGGGCTGCGGTCGCGCAACCTGGCCAGCCGTCGACTGGGCATCGGCGCTCTCGTCCCCTCGGACTGTCCCGGCTCATGGCTATGGCGGTGAGCGCCGGTCTGATCACCAATGAAGGCATCACGCGGCGCGAACACTGGGCGCAGAGGCTCGCCGAGCAGCGCCAAAGCATCGAGCACATCAAGTTCATGGAGCAGAACCAGATCGATCAGATGGTCCTACCTGATACGCCTGCTGTGCCGAACGAAGAGGAGCGCGAGTTCGACTGGCTGACACAGTTCGTCGAGAGCCTACCTGAACTGCGCAACGAGTACGCACACGGAAGCCAGATGCTGCACGCCAATGTCCTGCGAACCTTTCAGATCGTGTGCGACTTGATCAACCAGCTTTGGTCCGAGAGTTCTGCAAATCCTGCTGGGAGTTGAAGCGGCAGACCTGTGACTGATAAAGGACGTTATCAATCACAGCCCTTTCGACCACCATGTTCGCCCCGTCCCAGCTCGAATTCCTGCCCGCTGCGTCCGTGCCGGCGCTGCTCGCGCCCGATGCCCGCGCCAAGGCCCGCACGCTGGAGTTCTTCACCGCGCACATCCGCAATCCGAACACGCGCAAGGCCTACGCGCGGGCCGGGCAGCACTTCGCCGACTGGTGCGAGCGCCTCGGCATCGGCGACGTGCGGCAGGTGCAGCCGATCCACGTCGCGCTTTACGTCGAGCAGCTCGACCTGGCCGCACCGTCGGTGAAGCAGCGCCTGGCGGCGTTGCGCTCGCTGTTCGACTGGCTGGTGGTGGGGCAGGTGATGCCGATCAATCCGGCGGCGGCGGTGCGCGGGCCGCGGTACTCGGCGAAGACCGGCAAGACGCCCGTGCTGTCGGGGAGCGAGGTGCGCGACCTGGTCGAGTCCATCGACGCCGAGTCCCGGGTGGGCATGCGCGATCGGGCCTTGATCGGGACCATGGTCTACACCTTCGCGCGCGTCGGCGCGGTCACGCGGCTGCGCGTCGAGGATGTCTACACGCAGCGGCGGCGCCTGTGGGTGCGGCTGGACGAGAAGGGCGGCAAGCGCCACGAGATGCCGTGCCACCACCGGCTGGAGGAGTGGCTGTACGACTACCTGGAGGCCGCCGGCATCGCCGACGATCCGGGCGGGCCGCTGTTCAGGTCGGCGCGCGCCGCCACCGACACGCTGACCTCGCGGCCGATGTCCCAGGCCGACGTGTACCGGATGATCCGGCGGCGCGCGGAAGCCGCCGGTATCGCCACGGCCATCGGGTGTCACTCGTTCCGCGCGACCGGCATCACCGAGTACCTCTTGAACGGCGGCAAGCTGGAGATCGCGCAGCAGATGGCCAACCACGAGTCTTCACGCACGACGGGCCTGTACGACCGGCGCGGCGACCAGATCAAGCTCGACGAGGTGGAGCGGATCGGCATCTGAAGTGGGGCGGTGGCGGTCCTCGATCCGCGCGCTCCCCTTGAAGGCCAGAGTTCCAGGGCAAGCATCCCGGCAGGTTCACTTGCCGGAGCAGCACCCTTGACCGACTTTCCAACTGACGACGATAGCTTTCGCCACGGATTCGTCAACGTGTGCGTCAACGATCTTGGGCTGGATGAAGCGACGGTCAGTCAGCTGACGGGACACGAGCGCGGGAAGTCCATCATGATGAACGTCTACCGCAAGGACAAGCTTCCTAGCCAGCTCATCGAGGCCATCGGACGAATCAAGTTCGACCTGCCTCCGATCAACCCGTTCGACCAGGAAGCCGGACTAGAGGCGCTCAAGCACGCGCTGGAGCGAAAGAGCGCGGCGTCGCGCTAGCGGCAGGCTCCACTTAGGAAGATTCCAGACGAAGAGTGAGCCCCCGGGCTTCAACACTCGCACTAGTTCATCAAGCCACATCCGGCACCATGACAGGTAGTCTTCCACTGCCATCGAGTCATCGATGTTGGAGCTGTATTGCTTGCCCAGGTTGAACGGTGGGTCAGCGAACGCTAGGTCCACCGAGTCGGGTTCGAGCGCGCGGCAAACATCCAGACAGTCGTGCTCGAACAACTGGCCGTAGGGGGTGGTCAAAATGGGAACCATAGTCATCATTCTCGCAGCAACGGCGGGTCCGAAGCGCTACCTGCTCGATCGTAGACGGTTCTTCATGGTCGAAGCGGCGCCGGGGCCGCAGAGCCAGCGCTCGCCAGGGTGGCTTGCCGCAACCAGAGTGCCCGTGGGCGTTCTAGTCCGAACCCGCTTCGACTTCGATGAACGCTGACCCAGCTACAAGTCTGTGCTACAACGCCCAATTAAGAACCCTGAGCGCCCTGTGGCCGGAGTTGTGGGACGGCTTCCTGCCAGCCGCACCAGAACCCCAGAGGGCTCACTGTGAAGTGAGCCCTCTTTCATTGCGGGACGGCATGGCTGTTCTGGCCACTCCCGATCGTCAGCTCCGGCCGTCAGCGCCGACAGCCCAGCCGCCGCGACACCTGCTCGGCCGCGCGCCGGACGGCCGTGGCACAGGGGGATCGCCAGTCGGCCGCAAAGCTGTCGGCCGGACCGAGCGAGGTGAGCACCAGCGCCACGCGGCCCTCGTGGTCGAACACCGGGGCGCTGAAGGCGTTGATGCCGGGGATCGGCCGGCCCATCGCGCGGGCCACGCCGTGCTCGGCGAGTTCGGCCGCCGCTTCGCGGACCTCGCGAGTGACCGTGGTCTTGCCGGGCGGCGCGGCACCGCCGGCCTGGCTGGCGATCGCGGCATCGAGCGTCGCGCGCGGCAGCACCGCGGCAAAGGCGCGGCCGGTCGCGGTGCCCAGCACCGACATCACCGCGCCGACGCGCAGGTTCACGTGCAGCGGCTGGCGGCCCTCGATCAGCCGCACGACGGTCGGCCCGAAGTTGCCCCACACGACGATGGCCACCGCGTGCTCCAGCTCGGCGGCCAGCGCCTCGGCGACCGGTGTCGCCGCCTTCAGCGGGTCGGACTGGTGCAGGCAGCTCAGCCCGATCTGCAGCGCCGCCGGGCCCAGCGCGTAGCGGCCGCTGGCGCGGTCCTGCTCCACCAGCCCCAGCTTGCCGAAGCTGACCAGGTAGGGATGCGCGCGCGAAGGCGTCAGCCCCACGGCGGCGGCCAGGTCCTTCAGGCTCATCGGTCCTGCGCGATCGGCCAGCGCCAGCAGCAGCGGCCCGCCGACCTCGATCGACTGGATCGCCCGCTGCTCCTTGCGCGGGTTCGGCTCGTCTTTCATCGTCGCCTCCGGAGCATTGCATTTTAGCAAACAAGTTTGACATAGGCGAATGCTGCTTCGATAATCCAGGCGATGGATGACGGGCCGTCCGGGCCCTGCCGCTGCCGGAGATGCGCATGACCAAGACCTTTGCCTCGCAAGCCGACCTCGAGGAGAAGCAGGTCAGCTTCACCCGCCTGTCCGACAACGCCTACGCCTACACCGCCGAGGGCGATCCCAACACCGGCGTGATCGTCGGCGACGACGCGGTGCTGGTGCTCGACACCCAGGCCACGCCGGTGATGGCGCAGGACGTGATCCGCCGCATCCGCGAGGTGACCGACAAGCCGATCAGGTACGTGCTGCTGACGCACTACCACGCGGTGCGCGTGCTCGGCGCGTCGGCCTACGGCGCCGACCACGTCATCGCCAGCCAGGACACCCGCGACCTGATCGTCGAGCGCGGCGAGCAGGACAAGGCCAGCGAGATCGGCCGCTTCCCGCGCCTGTTCCGCAGCGTCGAGTCGGTGCCGCCCGGCCTGACCTGGCCCACCATCACCTTCACCGGCAAGATGAGCTTGTGGCTCGGCCAGCTCGAGGTGCAGCTGCTGCAGCTCGGCCGCGGCCACACCAAGGGCGACACGGTGGCCTGGCTGCCGCAACAGAGGATCCTGTTCAGCGGCGACCTCGTCGAGTTCGATGCCACGCCCTACGCGGGCGACGCCTACTTCGCCGACTGGCCGAAGACGCTCGACAGGCTGGCCGCGCTGCAGCCCGAGCAGCTGGTGCCCGGTCGCGGCGCCGCGCTCACGACGCCCGAGCGGGTGCAGGCCGGCCTGTCCGGCACGCGTGCTTTCATCGCCGACGTGCATGCCAGCGTGCAGGCCGGCGTGGCGGCGGGCAAGGACCTGAACGCGGTCTACAAGGACACGTTCGCCAAGCTCAAGCCGAAGTACGGCCACTGGGTCATCTTCGACCACTGCATGCCTTTCGACGTGACGCGCTGCTACGACGAGGTCACGCAGTACCGCGACCCGCGCATCTGGACCGCCGAGCGCGACCGCGAGATGTGGGCCACGCTGGAGGGCTAGTGATGACAGCCCCCACGTCGCTGCGCTCCTGCCCCCCGAGGGGGCGCTCAGCCGCCTTGGGGCGGCCCAGCGGCGGCTGAGGCCCGCCCGGCATGTCCGCACCATGGACTACCAGAGCGTCGTCTTTCCCTACCGCCGCCACGCCGACCAGGACGCGGCGACGCCGGCCCGCCATCCGGTGGTGGTCGTCGGCGCCGGGCCGGTGGGCCTGAGCCTGGCGATCGACCTGGCGCAGCGCGGCGTGCCGGTGGTCCTGCTGGACAACGACGACCGGCTCTCGAGCGGCTCGCGCGCGATCTGCTTCGCCAAGCGCACGCTCGAGATCTTCGACCGCCTGGGCTGCGGCCGGCGCATGGTCGAGCGGGGCGTGTCGTGGCAGCAGGGGCGCGTGTTCTTCCGCGACCAGCAGGTCTACGCCTTCGATCTGCTGCCCGAGGCGGGCCACGAGCGGCCGGCCTTCATCAACCTGCAGCAGTACGTCGTCGAGGGCCTCCTGGTCGAGCGCGCCGCCGCGCTGGACGCGATCGACCTGCGCTGGAAGCACCAGCTCGTCGGCATCGAGCCCGCGGACGACCACGCGGCGCTGACGATCGAGACGCCCGAAGGTCCCTACCGGCTGGTGGCCGGGTACGTCGCGGCCTGCGACGGCAGCCGCTCCGCGCTGCGCCGGATGCTGGGGCTCGAGAGCCAGGGCCGCGTCTTCCGCGACCGCTTCCTGATCGCCGACGTGAAGATGCAGATCGATCACCCGGCCGAGCGCTGGTTCTGGTTCGACCCGCCCTTCCATCCGGGGCAGAGCGTCCTGCTACATCGCCAGCCCGACAACGTCTGGCGCATCGACTTCCAGCTCGGCTGGGACGCCGACCCCGAGCTGGAGAAGCAGCCCGAGCGCATCATCCCGCGCGTGAAGGCCCTGCTCGCGAACTCCGCCCTGAAGGACGTGCCGTTCACGCTGGAGTGGGCGAGCGTCTACACCTTCGCCTGCCAGCGCATGGCGCGCTTCCGCCACGGCCGCGTGCTGTTCGCGGGCGACGCGGCCCACGGCGTGTCGCCGTTCGGCGCACGCGGCGCCAACTCGGGCGTGCAGGACGCCGACAACCTGGGCTGGAAGCTGGCGCTCGTGGTGCAGGGCCGCGGCGGTGATGCGCTGCTCGACAGCTACGCCGGCGAGCGCGAGGCCGCGGCCGACGAGAACATCCGCGCCTCGACGCGCTCGACCGACTTCATCACGCCCAAGAGCGAGATCAGCCGCGTGTTCCGCGACGCGGTGCTCGACCTGGCGCGCGAGCATGCCTTCGCGCGCACGCTGGTCAACAGCGGGCGCTTGTCGGTGCCGGCGACGCTGGACGGATCGCCGCTCGGCACGGCCGACGCCGAGGCCTTCGACGGGAGCCTGCGGCCGGGGGCCGTCGCGGCCGATGCGCCGCTGCGGCGCGCCGACGGTGCGCCCACCTGGCTGCTGCGCGAGCTGAACCAGCGGGGCGCGGGCTTCACGCTGCTCGTCGCGGAGCCGGCGCCGGAACTGGCGCCGACGGTCGCGATGCCGGTCCGGCAACTGCGCATCGCCGCACACGCCGACGCCGGGGCGGACCGCTTCTTCGATGTCGACGGCCTGGCGACGCGCCGCTACGACCTGCAGCCGGGCACCGCCTACCTGATCCGGCCCGACCAGCATGTCTGCGCGCGCTGGCGCCGGCCGACGGCGGCGCTCGTCGAGGCGGCCTTGCAACGCGCGCTGGCGATCGCCCCGGGAGCCCGCCGATGAAGCTGATCACCACGCCCCACCTCGACGCGCCCGACGACTTCTACGAAGCGCTGATCGACGCCCACCGCGAGCTGCCCGCCGCCGAGAGCCACGCGCTCAACGCGCGCCTGGTGCTGCTGCTGGCCAACCACATCGGCGCGCAGGACGTGCTGCTGGAGGCGCTGCACGCGGCGCGCGCCGGCCGCCGCGCCGACACCGCCTGAAGAGACAGGACCCATGAGCCCCGCGACCTTGACCTACCAGAGCGGCTTCGGCAACGAGTTCGCCACCGAGGCCCTGCCCGGCGCGCTGCCGGTCGGCCGCAACTCGCCGCAGCGCTGCGCCTACGGCCTGTACGCCGAGCAACTGAGCGGCACCGCCTTCACCGCGCCGCGTGCCGACAACCGCAGGTCGTGGCTCTACCGCATCCGGCCGGCGGCGATGCACCAGCCCTTCGAGCGCATGGCCGACGGCCGCATCGTCAGCGACTTCTCCGGCGTGCCGACGCCACCCGACCAGCTGCGCTGGAACCCGCTGCCGATGCCGCAGGCGCCCACCGACTTCTTCGAAGGCCTGGTCACGATGGCCGGGCAGGGCGATCCCTTGGTGCAGAGCGGCGCGGCAGCGCATGTCTACGCCGCCAATCGCTCCATGCAGGGCCGCGCCTTCTACGACGCCGACGGCGAACTGCTGATCGTGCCGCAGCAGGGGCGCCACCGCTTCGTCACCGAGCTCGGCGTCATCGAGGCCGAGCCGCAGGAGATCGTCGTCATCCCGCGCGGCATCCGCTTTCGCGTCGAGCTGCCGGACGGCACGGGTCGCGGCTACGTCTGCGAGAACTACGGCGCGCCGCTGCGCCTGCCCGACCGCGGCCCGATCGGCTCGAACGGCCTGGCCAACGCGCGCGACTTCCTGACGCCGGTGGCGGCCTACGAGGACATCGACGGCCCGCACGAGCTGGTCGCCAAGTTCGGCGGCCACCTGTGGCGCGCCGCGATGGACCACTCGCCGATGGACGTGGTGGCCTGGCATGGCAACCACGCGCCCTACAAGTACGACCTGCGGCGCTTCAACGCCATCGGCTCGATCAGCCACGACCACCCGGACCCGTCGATCTTCCTGGTGCTGCACGCCGCGTCGGACACGCCCGGCGTCAGCAGCCTCGACTTCGTCATCTTCCCGCCGCGCATCCTGGCGATGCAGGACACCTTCCGCCCGCCCTGGTTCCACCGCAACGTCGCCAGCGAGTTCATGGGCCTGGTGCACGGCGCCTACGACGCCAAGGCCGAGGGCTTCGTGCCCGGCGGCGCCAGCCTGCACAACTGCATGAGCGGCCACGGCCCCGACGCCGACACCTTCGAGAAGGCCAGCCGTGCCGACCTGTCGAAGCCCGACGTGATCCGTGACACCATGGCCTTCATGTTCGAGACCCGTCATGTCTGGCGACCGACGCAGCACGCGCTGGACACCGCCGAGCGCCAGCGCGAATACCAGCGCTGCTGGCAAGGCCTCAAGAAGCACTTCGACCCGAGCCGCGCCTAGCGTCCCCGGCCTCTCGAGCCCCGCGTCGGTCAACGAGGCCGATCGTCGAGCCGGCACTCAGAGCACGTTCAGCGGGATCTTGAGGTAGCGGGTGCCGTTGTCCTCGGCGTCCGGCAGTCGGCCCGCGCGCACGTTCACTTGCACGGACGGCAGCATCAGCGCGGGCATGCCGAGCGTGCGGTCGCGTGCCGTGCGCATCGCGACGAACTCGTCCTCGCCGATGCCGTCGCGCACGTGGATGTTGCCGGCGCGCTGGTCTGCCACGGTGGTCTGCCAGCAGGGCCTGCGGCCCCCGGGTTGGTAGTCGTGGCACAGGTGCAGGCGCGTGGCGGGCGGCAGGGCCAGCAGTCGACGGATCGAGCGGTGCAGCGTGCGTGCGTCGCCGCCCGGGAAGTCGCTGCGCGCGGTGCCGTAGTCGGGCATGAACAGGGTGTCCCCGACGAAGATGTCGTCGCCGACGCGGTAGCTGACGCAGGCGGGCGTGTGGCCGGGCGTCGCGATCACGTGCGCCTCCAGGTCGCCGAAGCGGAAGGACTCGCCGTCATCGAACAGGTGGTCGAAAGGCCGGCCGTCGGTCGGAATGTCGCTGGCGTTGAACAGCTTCCGGAAGACCCGCTGGACCTCGCGGATGCGCCCACCGATGCCGATGCGCCCGCCGAGCAGCCGCTTCAGATAGGGCGCGG
>Ga0268299_1001274_pt1 | contig 48089 bp, 35 predicted proteins | sample NOBtaG_FD_193484 | JGI IMG/M metagenome (GOLD analysis project Ga0268299, IMG submission 193484) | Activated sludge microbial communities from bioreactor in Nijmegen, Gelderland, Netherland - NOB reactor | ecosystem: Engineered > Bioreactor > Aerobic > Activated sludge | place: Netherlands... | reverse complement strand
ATGGCATCGAGGTCGTGACCGTTAATTTCTATGGTGTGCCATCCGAAAGCGCGGGCTCTTTCGGCGTAGACTTCCGAATGCCAGCCAAGCATTGTTTCGCCGCGCTGGCCGAGACGATTCATGTCCAGAATGGCGGTCATATTGTCGAGCTTGTAGTGCCAGGCGCAAGCCATTGCCTCCCAAACCGAACCTTCAGCCATCTCGCTGTCGCCCAGAAGAACCCAGACGCGGTAAGGCAGTTTGTCCAAGAACTTTCCAGCAAGGGCCATGCCGACGCCGAAGGAGAGTCCCTGTCCGAGCGAACCGGTTGCAACATCAACCCAAGGCAAGATTTCCGGCACGGGATGACCTTCCAGACGGCTTCCCAACTTGCGCAGGCTGAGCAATTCTTCATCGCTGATGGCGCCGGCGGCTTTGTAAAACGAGTACAGAAGCGGGCAAGCGTGTCCTTTTGAAAAAATCAGACGGTCGTTGTTCGGATGTTCGGGTTTTTTGAAATCGTAGCGCAGATAATTTGTCATCAGCACAGCCATCAAATCGGCTGCAGACATGGAAGAAGTAGGGTGCCCCGAGCCCGCCTGGGTCGTCGATCTGATGCTGTCGACTCGCAACTGCTGAGCTAATTTGGTGATACTTTGTACTGTGGCTGCTTCTGCCATTTTTACTTAACCTCTCTGCGTTTTGCCGGTAAGAAATCCGATACTGGCTTGCCGATTACAAGCCCTTCGGTAGCCGAGGATTTTGCACCGCCTGCCGAAATGAAATCAAAGTCTCAATATGCTAACCTCTCCGGCACTTAATTGCCACCCAAGTACTAAAGAGGAAGCGGTAAACGAGCCATGTCAACCGAAACACGCCTGCTCTTGGATGAATCCGTCTCCTACCGCCTGCCTCGCACAGTTATTCCGCAGCGTTACAGACTGCATCTGGCGCCTGAGATAGAGGCAGGAACCTTCTCGGGAAAGGTAACTATCGATGTGGATGTACGCTCTGAATTGAGCGAAGTTTTGTTGAATAGTCTTGACTTAACAATCGAAACTGCCGCCGCCAAAGATGACAAAGGCAAAGAGTTAATCGCCAAAACGTCACTTGATGCTGACAACGAGCGCCTGAAACTGATTTTTGCCAAGCCCCTGAAACCAGGTCGCTGGCAGCTATCAATAGAGTTTGCCGGCGTCTTAAATGACAAATTGCATGGCTTTTATCGAAGCTCCTATAGCGATCCGAATGGAGTTAAGCACACGCTGGCCGTGACACAATGCGAACCGACTGATGCAAGACGGGTTTTTCCCTGCTTTGATGAACCTGACTTCAAGGCCGTCTTCGAAATTTCTGTTCTCGTGGATGCCGACGCGGTAACGCTTTCCAACGCGCCAATTGCTTCGCAAAAGGTCGAAAAGTCCGTAGCATCAGAAAAAGCAACTCCCAAAGGCAAGGCGCAGAGCCGGCAAGACAAGGATGATAAAGAGCGTCCTTGCAAGCTTGTCGTCTTTAAAGAAACAATGAAAATGTCCACTTATCTGGTGGCGTTAGTGATAGGAAAGCTTGAAGCGAAAGAACCGGTAATGGTCGACGGTACTCCGGTCAGAGTCTGGACACCTGCAGGCAAAACGCATTTGGCGTCGTTTGCCATCGATATTGCCTCCGCATCTCTATCATTTTTCAATCGTTATTATGGAATCAAATATCCAGGCGAGAAGCTCGATTTGGTCGCGGTTCCTGATTTTATGTTCGGAGCAATGGAAAATCTCGGCTGCGTGATTTTTAGAGAGAACGCTTTGCTCGTCGATGAGAAAACGGCGGCGCATCCGGAGCTGGAGAGAGTTGCCGATGTAGTAGCGCATGAACTTGCCCATATGTGGTTCGGCGATCTGGCGACAATGAGGTGGTGGAACGGTCTATGGCTGAACGAGGCTTTTGCCACATTCATGGAAATGCTCGCTATCGATGATTGGCATCCGGACTGGAAAAGATGGGATACATTTGGCGTTTCGCGCGGGGCCGCATTTTCTACAGATGGTTTGCTGAGTACGCGACCGATTGAATTTACAGTACGCAAGCCTGAAGATGCCGAAGGAATGTTCGACGTCTTGACCTATGAAAAAGGCGCATCGGTGCTGAGAATGCTCGAGCAATTCCTGGGTGGCGAAAATTTCCGTCTAGGAATCAGTCATTACCTCAACAACCACAAGTATGCAAATACAGAAACAACCGACCTATGGGATGCAATCGAAGAGAAGTCTGAGCAGCCGGTTCGGCAGATGATGGATTCCTGGATCTTCCAGGGCGGCTACCCGATCATTCATGCATCGAAAGAAAACGATGGTCAGCGCTGGCTATTGACGCAGCATCGATTTTTCTACCTGCCGGAAGAAAAACGCTCACACGTTAAACAAGACAGCGTATCGCGCTATCACGTTCCGATCATGTATACAGCGGCTTTCGGTGAGAAGCGAACGAGCGGTCGTGTTTTGTTGACAGGCAATTCCACCGAAATAGAACTGAGCGAACCGGCTGACTGGCTTCTTTTAAACGCCGGAGGCCATGGTTTCTATCGTTGTGCCTACACCCAAGAAGACTTGATTGCTCTGACAAAAAATCTATTCGTCGATTTAAGCGCAATTGAACGGTTCGGACTTCTCAGCGACTTATGGGCATCCACGCTGAACGGCTCCCTCTCACTGAAAGAATACTTGCGCTACAGCCTGCAGTTCAAAGAAGAAACAGACAAAAACGTCTGGACTGTGCTCATCGGCGCGATAAATTATCTCAGTATCGCAGTAGGCCGGAATCAACGCGCCGCTATAAAAGAATATGTCGAGGCACTGCTGTCTCCTGCTTTGCAGTCCATACGCGAAAGCGAAGGTAAAACCAGTGCAAAAGACAAAAATGCATTGAAAGAACAACTCGACGGAATGCTTTTCGGCTGCGCCGGCATTCTCGCAGAGAATGAACGCATATTGGAAGATGCTCAGATTGCTTACAGCAAATACAAGAAATCCAAGACGACGGTAAATCCATCTCTGGCGGCGGCGTCCATCGGCGTTTTAGCCAGCTTTGGAGATGAAAAACAGTACAAAGAATTCGAGCAGCAATTCAAAAAAGCAACTACGCCTCAAGAAGAAGAACGCTTTATGTACGCGCTGGCAGGGTTCAGAGACAAGGCTTTGCTGGCCGGCACTCTCGAGAAAACAATGAACGGCGAAATTCGCACCCAGAACGCACCGTATGTGGTGCGCTCGGTGATGCTCAATCCCTGGGGGCGGGAGCTGGCTTGGGATTTCATGAAAGACAACTGGTCGAAAATGACGAAAATTTATCCTGAGGTCATGGTGCCCAGGATGTGCGAAGGAGTTACGGGATTAGTTTCAGACGAGCTTTTGCTCGACGTGAACAAACATTTTGAGAAGAACAATGTGAGACAAGGCCACCGCACTGTTTCTCAACATATGGAGAAACTGGCAGTTGCCGTCTACTTCAAATCCAGAGAGAAGAGCACTCTTGAACGTAGCTGGATCAAACACTGACTTTCTGAGTTCAAGTTTTTGCTTTTGTACACTTATCGGCAGGTGCAATTGAGACTTGCAGTTCAGTGACATATTCCAGGATCCGGTCGTACTTGACCTTGCGTGTTTTGATCAACAGATCCAAAAGCTTTCCGCCGCGCCAATCTTCAAGGTGTTCAAAAAAGAGAAAGTTTGCTACATAAAGCTGCAAATACTTACGGCTAATTCCCTGATACATTGCGCGAATGTGTTTGAGTATAGCTTTCACCTTTCCGCTAGAGCTTGATTTAGAAGAAATCGCTGTCTTTGGCCAAACATCAGAACGCAAAAGTGTCACTAAATTCTGACGCGTATACTTATCTCCAAATTCATTGCGTATAGCATTTTTCAACACCAAGCTCATGAGCAGAACCGACAAGTTCTCTGCGGGAAGATCGGTCAATTCGCACAAACTGTCGAAGTGAATTGGTTCTCCATCAATGAAACTAAATACTCGTTGCTCATCATCACTTAGTTCGACCGTCGCATTCACTTCGGTTGCGGCTTGAGGCTGAAGAAATCTGCGCATTGAAGAATCACTTTTTGCTTTGCTTTTCTGATGCCTTTCAGCTGCAAGATCTTGCGCTCGTCTTTCCTCTTCAACGGGATGCTCCCCTGCAGGCGTTTCTCGGCTACGCCTGTAAAACGCCGCGGCAAAAGCTGCAGATGGAACCGATTGCGAATCTTCAGACATTAGGCTAGCAAGTTGGTAATTAATCGTTTTTGAAATAGTGTGGGCAGTACTGTAGTTGCATTCGAAAAGCTTGCTCAATTGAAACGGATTGACTTTAATGCCTGCCTCCATCAACCACTGAGCTGCCAGCCACGGTCGAAACAACTCAACTTGCTCAAAATTGGTGCCTGCAGTTATCCATACAAGCTTCTTACACTTTGCGCATCGGAAACTTCTCTGGCTTGCATCTTCATGCTGATTTGGAAAGTTGCAATTTTGGCAAATTATTTTTCCCAGCCTGAGAATAGCGTGCAGCACGTGAGAGCGGCATGCAGCTTCGTCAGGGAAGCGCGCGCAAAAGGCCAAGAACGCTTCATAGAGGCCTTCTACTTTTTCAAATGTGCGCTTTAAATAACTGCTGTACATTGCAAAAACATCTCAGTGCTCATTCTTTAAAACGTAATGAGCGACCCAAAAGTTCAATCAATCTGATTAAAATCAGCTGTTGGCATCGAGGAAATTTCGAAGCCACATAGCAATGTCATGGAATTTCAATTGATATCTATTGAAATTCCATGCCTACACTCTACATTCCAGAAATTATTTTGGACGCGCGCGAAGTGTCCAGCCAAGCTGCTGAAGGGCCTCATCAAATGTGATTCGATTTTTTTGACTGTGATTCAAGGCAACAACGGCTTGCTCCATTTTGAGAAAACCTTCCCTCAAGAGAAATTGACATCGCAGGGCGGAATGAAGCATTCCTTCATCAATCATTCCAGACACGAGCAACATTTTTCCGACAAGAGCAGAGTTTTTCGTGCTCAATTCAATTGCTTTTTTGATGTCTTCATCGGTCAGTACGCCGGCGGCTTGAAGAATCTCTCCTAATCGAATCGTTTCGGACGGATCAGATTTCAACAAACCAAGCTCGGCGACGGCTTGAGCAATTGAGATGTTCTTCAACACAACCTGGCGCAACGCCTCAGCAGCTTGAAGTGCGTGCAAAGTCCCATCAGACACCATATCTTGGACCTTCAGCGCAGCATCAAGCCCGGCCCTGGTCATCTGCCCTGTTTGCACGAGGACTTGTCCGACAGGGATTTGTTTTGACAATCCCAATTCTAGAGCCGTCATCAGATCACTTTCATTTAGTATGCCGGCTAATACCAGCAATTCCCCCAATTTGATCGATTGGCGAATGGGCGGTTTGTAGAAACCGTGATCGCTCAAAGAAACTTCGATGCTGACACGTCTTCTGCGTGCCGATGCCAACGCCTGAATGGCTTCTTCTTTGGTTATCTTATTGTCTCGAACTAAAACCTGCGCGGTCAAAGCGGAGGTGAGCAGATCGTCCGTGACAGCTTGTATAAGCACAAGCACCCGCCCGAGAGGAAGTCCTGTCTCCTGACTGGTGCGCAACGCCTCATCGAGTTGCTCTTGCGTGCAAAGCTCGGCCGTGATCAAAAACTCACCGAGAGTGGCAGTCGTCGAAGACCTTTTGTTGACCCAACCCAGCGCTTTCAACGCCTGCTCGAGGGTCAAGCCTTCCAGAGATACTGATTGCAAAGCCTTCAAGGCAAGGTCGAGCTCGAGGACTCGATCTTTCACCATCGATTGTGCTTGAACAGCCCCTTGCAATTCCTGGTCAGTCAGATAACCAGACATGATGAGCACGCGTCCAATCGGCAAACCGGTTTCGCTTGAAGTCTGTACAGCCTCACTCAATTCATTCGCCTGAACAATTCCCGCGCGTGTCAGCAGTTCTCCAAGGCGGATAGTTTTTTGCTCGTTGTCGGTTGCTTCAGTCATGACCGGGACTCTTATCACTTTATTATTTATTGTACGACGAATAGTAGAAGGCGTAAGTGTCTGCGGATTCAGCCGGTGAGTGACAAATCCCCAATATTGTCCACAAAAGAAATACCGGTCGCACGTTGTGCAACCGGTATGAAGATTTACCCCCAAGGGGATTCGAACCCCTGTCGCCTCCGTGAAAGGGAGGTGTCCTGGGCCTCTAGACGATGGGGGCTTAAATAACTGAACAGCGTAAACTGCCCGGACTGCAAAGCCAGAGTTCCAGTAAAAAGCCAGAATAACAAACCGGATTGAAGAGTGTCAACTTTGCTCCATGCAAGTATTAACGCGGCTCAATTCCAGCAACGTGCAGGCGCCTACTTGAGAACGCCCATCCTTAGGCTGAAGGAGATGCAAATCCCGGCTAGCGCACGTTTACATCAAGGAGTCTTTCCTGTTGTAAACCACCCAGATGTAGTAAAGTCATCTCAACCTCTTTAAAGTCCGGCAAATTAGAGGGCGGCTAAAGCATAGGTTGGACGGGCATGCAGGCATTCGACGTGGAAAATCTAAAGACGATTCAGCCAAGATATACGAGTTTTAACGGATATCTAAAGCAGAAGTTCTCGGCACGCACCTATCGAGTACCGATTGACGCCGGCTTCACATGTCCCAATCGAGACGGTACAAGAGCCCTCGGGGGTTGCACCTTTTGCGATGATCGCGGTTCGGGCGCACCGACTATCAACCAGGTATTGAGCGTCAAAGAGCAGCTTGAAACAGGCATCACAAGAATTCGACGCCGCTTCAAAGCTGAAAAGTTTCTCGCCTACTTTCAGGCATTTACCAATACTTATGCTCCTGAGGCGGTGTTGCGGTCGCTGTATGACGTTGCACTCGATCACGAAGACGTAGTCGGCATCTGCATAGGGACAAGACCTGATTGCCTTGACGATAACATTCTCGATTTACTTCAAGAATACGCCCAAAAGACTTTTCTCTTCCTTGAGGTTGGACTGCAAACAGCGCACAACAAGACACTGGACCTGATCAATCGTGCGCACACAGCCGAAGAATTTTTCAGCGCAGTAGAAAGGGCTCGCAAGAGAAATTTGACGCTAGCCACTCACCTCATCTTCGGATTGCCGGGCGAAACACGAGAAGACATGATGGAAACCGTTCGCCGAGTGGCCGACATCGGGCTGACGGCGATAAAAATTCACCAGCTTTGCGTCTACAAGCACACTCCCATGGCCGCCGACTACGAGCAGGGTAGATTGCCGCTGCTGGAGGAAGATCAATACGTCAGTCTGGTTTGCGACGCTCTCGAGATGTTGCCACCAGATATGGTGGTAATGCGTCTGGTTGCCGAAGGTACGCGCGAGGAAGTTATTGCGCCAGAATGGTCTTTTGAGAAAAGCCGCATTATGGACAAAATCGACAGCGAGCTGACCAGGCGTGGAACCGGCCAGGGTGCCCGCTTCACACCGGCAAGTCAACGGTAAAGGGCGGCTTGCCGCGCGGAAAGTTTAACCTGCAAATCAGGGAAACCCCTAGATAACAGCTCAGCCTTTTGTGGCAAGAAATAAGTAGCCTGGAGGTTCGGTTATGAGCGACGAGATGAGGATTGTTCCAATGGACGAGTCAACCATAGATGTAGACGTAGAAGGCGTGGAGGAAGTTTGCTCTCCGACCGATTGCGCAGGCGCATTCGTTCACTCCTTCAGCCATTCATTCGTGCAGGGACCGATCGACGGAGTTACCGAAGTCGTAAACACCATCGCGGGAAAACATGTAATTCCCAAAGTGGAAGTGGTAAAGACGCCTGAACGAGCTGAAATCGGCACTAATCGCTGGCAGGCGCAGAAAGCCGGCAGTGGCGCCGGGATCATAGCCTGCCTGTTCGTCATCGGCAGCCTGCTTACCCGCAGACGCGGTTAGTCAAAGGGTTTTCAGCTCTTAGACCCGTTTCTTGCCAGCATGGCCGCTCCGACTATGCCTGCGTAATCGCCCAACTCGGCTCGCACAATCTCAATTTTGCGCCCCGGAATCTTCAAGCACCGGCGTCGGGCGTAGAGCTCGACAGTATCGAAATAGAGGCTGACCGCCTCGACCAGCCCTCCTCCCAAGATAATCCTCTGCGGGTTGAGGAAATTTATTACCGTTACCAATCCTGTAGCCATGCAACGAGCAGCTTGTTCTACTGCGCTGGTTACCATCTCGTCTCCGGAAGCGACGGCTTGCGAGATCGCCTTTGAGCGCAGAATCCCCTTTGTCATATCGACCTTTTCGCGAATCACTGAATCGTGCCCGCGTTGCAAGTCGGCAAGAATATCTTTGGCAATAGCCGTGCGCGAGGCATAAGCTTCGAGGCACCCGTAAGCCCCACAGCCACAGAGCTTTCCATCCGGGAAAAGGGGAATGTGACCGACTTCACCCGCGGTGCCGGTCGCTCCGCGAACCAGCGCACCGTTCTGCACTATGCCGCTGCCAATGCCTGTCCCCACAAATATACAAACAAAATTCCTGCACTCCCGACCGGCGCCGAACGACAACTCGCCGATTGTGGCAACTTCGACGTCATTGCCTAATTTGCAAGGCAAGCCGTAGTGCTTCGAAAGCGGCTCTGCCAAGGGCACGTCGTTGGCCCCGATATTGACTGCAGCAAGCAAGATGCCTTTCTCTCGATTGACCATCCCGGCAGCACCAATGCCGATACCGGCTATCTTCTTCATTTCCACGCCGGATTCGGCAATGGCATCGTCGACAACCGTGATAATGCGTTTGATTACGTCATCCTGTTCCTGAACCTGCCGCGTCTTCTTCTTGGCGGCTCCGACAAGACGTCCGGATTCCAGGTTGACCACACCGGCTGATATTTTGGTGCCGCCGAAGTCGACACCCACAGCAAATTTTTCCATATCATCGGATCCTCTGATTCGTGTCTATTTTGAATTGACGATACGTTTATTTCCAGTAGATCAGAACCATATCCAAAGATTATGCGCTTGCGCATAAATAGCCCTCAACCGATTTAACTGAGCCTATTGGCGCGCTAGAGAAGATTTGCAAGCCGCGGCGGCGTTCCGCCAGCCCTGCCGTTGTTTATGCCGGGCGCAAAGGTAATTTTAGTTAATCAAAATACCTAACCGCGCTTGCGTCCCAGGAAGTTGAGATTGAAAGGGTTTTTAAAAGGCATTTTGAACATACCCTTGCCCGCCGGCTTACTGCCGGGATCAGCTTTGGCAGCGGCGAAAGTGTGGCTGGACACGCTGCTTGTCGATTTGAGCTCGCCTTTCTCGAGCTGGCTGTCGAGCGACTTGAATTGTGCAGCGCCGGCATCGTGTTCCAGTTGCGGCTGAAGCAATTTGTCCGAAAGCAACGCTTCGGAAAAATCCTCCTGGAAGCCGAAGTCGCTATAGTCGCGGCCCAGAGTGCTCATAGACTCGGAGCTGACCGATAGGCTGGACATGACGTCCTTAGCCGGCATCAGGAAGTCAGAAATATCGCTTTGCGGCTTGTAAGCACCGTTATACGGGCGGTAGTTCTGCGATGCAATGCGCTCGTCCACAAGAACGATTGAGCTGGCAACGCGCCTTTGCGAATTTTTTGCTCCGCGTGTCACCGCCTTGCCATCCACGACCATCGTAGTGGAGCCGCCGCCGTCCAGGTTTAGCGCTTCCACAGCACCCATGTCGCGCAAGAACTTGGCTAAATCCCACATAGTGTGAGGTCCTTCGATGGTGACGAGCAGCAAATGATTGTCGGCTGTGACACCAGCAGCGGTGCGAGCATGTATCTGAGAACCGGTCCAGCGCTTGGTGAAGTGCTGCTGTTGCAAATCGAGCTGCACCTTGCCGTTTTTGACAAGAGTTGGTCCGCCGCTCACGGCGTTGACCACATCAGCCCACGCTGACGGCCTTGTATTCCAAGAAATGCTGACCGTGTCGCCGCGCTTAAGTTTTGAAATGGCCCCGTTTTTGGAATCGGAAAGCACATAACCGCCCCAAGGAATGCCCATATTGCGCGGGGCGCTGTCGACAACATTGCCTTGCGCATCGATTGCCACAAGCACGCCGTCATAAGGCAATTGCACATGGCTGCCCCAGCGACGCGTATACGCAACAAAACGGCTGCCGGTGCGCCGAGGCTGATTGATGTTGTTTATCCAGGCGGTGGGAACATCCGGGTTGGACGACTTCAGAATCCCAAACAAATTCACCCGGTCGATTCGTACATAGCCGTCACGTGTGAAGCCCATGGAGACTCGATCGAAGAGAGGACCGGCCACCCATTCACCGTCGATGATAAGAGTGCCCAGAGGGGTCCCGTTCGACTTGAAATAATTGGCATTGACTGCCGCAACGGCGCGGCTTTCGCGAGCATGGTCGGTGACATCCTTGAGCTGGTGGAAGTCGTTGCCGGCCAGCATCGGTCTGACTTTTACGTCGGAATTGACCATATCCACATCAAGCAAATTGATGGTCAGCGCGCCTCGGTAATATTTGTGAGTGACGCCGGGAGCAATGGTGCGAGAGGCCATCTTGTCCGCCAGAGTTTGCGGCGGTATCGCCCGCGGTGCAGACACCCGCTTCGCCGCCACCTTGCGGCCACGGGAGCCCCTGCTGCGCGATGCGGCCCTGGATTTAGCAAGAGATGCTTTACCGGAGCGAATGCGATAGGAAGCCTGTCTCTGGGTTCCGCCCGCAGACAAACGTCGCCCTACACTGTGCAGTCTTGCTGCCGGTCTTCCCGCTCTCAACGTTTTTACTTGCGGTGCCACCCGAATCGGCCGAACCGCATGTGGAGCGACTAAACCGATAGACTGCGCAGGCAAGCTGCCCAGAGCGCCACCGGTCATGAGGAGTATGGCTGCCAGAGAAGTCTTGACACCGCGCTCAAGCGAAATCAGTGTCTCGGCAGATCGGCCCGGAATAGGTTTCGGTGTTTGGTTTCTCAAAGAATGCTTCCTGGTAAAAACGGCTACGTGAGTTAAGAGACGAACTAATTGAATTTTCTAACTGGACTTTCTAACTGGATTTTCTAGCTGGATTTTCTAGCCGAACCTTTTGCTTGCAGCACGTCGACTTTTTGATTTCGCGCGCTTCGAGGCGATGCGGTTGGGTTGAGCGAATCAAAAGGAAGCGCTGTTTGAATAGCTGTTGCCGCTCGAATTTCGCTCGCAGTTTCGAAACTTTTGCCGACACGCTCTACCCTGATAATCCTGAGAACCCCTTCTTTCTTATACCCAATATGTAGGTATATTCACCATCAAGCGCCAGTTATTTTTGAGAAGAGGGGCTTGGCATCAGGATCTAACCGGCGCCGGCCGGTTTCAACAAGCACTTGAGAATTTCGACAAAACCCACGAAAGGCGCACAGAAAGCGGAAAGCGAATACTCTTTGAATGAACACCGGATATCCGGCGAATATTCGATCCGCATTCACGTCCGGCGAAAAATGAACAAACTCCCTTTTGCTACGCCTTTTTCTTTGAAACGAGATGTTTTTCAGTATAAGACTTCACAAGAGAATCTCGCTCGCTCTCCGGGCAGAGCGGAAAACCCATTTCGATACGTTGTTCAAGAAAGGCCTGTGCGACCAGAGAGGATAATTTGCGTATCTCTAGAATGGTTTTCATTCTTTCGTCGCGCCCCAAAACGCCGCGCGCATCGAGCAAATTGAAAGTATGAGAACAGCGCAATATTTGTTCATAGGCCGGCATGACCAGACGTTTGCCAATCAGGCGTTCAGCTTCTTGCCGGTGCAATGAGAAAAGCTGTCTCAAAAGCTCAGGATTGCTTTCAGTGAAATTGTAGGTAGATTGCTCGACCTCATTTCTGTGATAAAGCTCTCCATATTTAACTTTGTCGTTCCATTGCAATTGATAGACGTTGTCTACGTTCTGCAAATACATGGCCAGACGCTCCAGACCATAGGTGATCTCAGCAGCCACGGGTCTTACTTCCAGACCTCCTGCCTGCTGGAAATACGTAAACTGGGTAATTTCCAGCCCGTCCATCCAGACTTCCCAACCTACGCCCCAGGCGCCGAGAGTCGGAGACTCCCAGTTGTCTTCGACAAAACGGATGTCGTGCTGCAAGGGATCGACGCCGATGGCGGCCAGGCTGGCCAGGTAAATGTCTTGAACGTCATCAGGAGAGGGTTTCAGTATCACTTGATACTGGAAGTAATGCTGCAGGCGATTGGGATTTTCGCCATAACGTCCGTCGGTAGGTCTGCGGCAGCCGTCTACCGTGGCCATATTCCAGGGTTCCGGACCCAAAACGCGCAGAAAGGTGCCGGGACTCATCGTCGATGCCCCTTTTTCCAGGTCGAAGCACTGCATAACAACGCAGCCTTTCTTGCCCCAGAAATCATTTAGGGTTTGAACAACCTCTTGAAACGTCAGCGCCATCTAATTCATCTCTCCACTGATTGCGAAACGCCAGTTTACCAGAGCCTTGACGACTGCGCACCGGGCTGGAAACCAAACGCAATAAAGCCTGAAACATGGGCGCAAACATCAAGAATCGGGCATCACGCCAGCAGCCCCGGCAGGCGCTTATCGGACACTTAAATATAGAATCAGGCATTTCAGGCTAGATATCGGTTGATAAGTGGGAATAAGAAAGAAGGTTAGGGGGCATAACCGCTGTACCGACCCATCCACGGGAGCATTTCGGGCTATCCATGACTCAAGCAGAAGCGAGAACCGACGGTAAGAAGGGGGCAACATCCAGCTCCCAGACCAAAGAGCTGTCCCTGAAGGCAAAGACTCTGGTCGACAACATGAACAGCGTTCTGGTCGGCCAACAAAAAGCCGTCAAATTCGCAGTTACCGCCTTCCTGGCAGGAGGACACCTGCTCATCGAGGATGTGCCGGGAGTAGGAAAGACACTCTTGGCCAAGTCGCTTTCCATGTCCGTCCAGTCGCAATTCAAGCGCATCCAGTGCACTCCCGACCTTTTGCCCTCCGACATATCCGGGGTGAGCATTTACAGCCAGCAAGAGGGCACGTTCACTTTCATGCCCGGACCGATATTCACGAATATCCTGCTCACCGACGAAATCAACCGCGCCACGCCGAGAACTCAATCGAGCTTGCTTGAGGCAATGGAAGAAAATCAGGTGACGATCGACGGCGCCACGCGCAAACTTCCAGAGCTGTTTTTTGTTATCGCCACCGAAAACCCGATTGAATACCACGGAACTTTTCCCTTGCCGGAAGCGCAGTTGGACCGTTTCATGATCTGCATCTCGCTTGGTTATCCGGATCTTCAGCAAGAATTGGAAATTCTCGACAAAACATTGTCGCAAACAGGTTTCGTTGTCGAGCCTGTATTGACGGTTGACGAAGTAATTCTCGCCCGGCAGGCCGTCCGGCATATCTATGTAGAGCAGTCCGTAAAGAATTACATCGTAGACATTGTTCATGCCACGCGCCGACATCCGTCCATTGTTCTCGGCGTCAGTCCTCGCGGTACTCAGCTCCTTTTGAGAGCCGCTCAATCAGCGGCGTTTCTGGAAGGGCGCGACTTCGTCAAACCGGATGACGTGAAAGGGCTTGCTCCCTATATCCTCGGGCATCGCATCATTCCAAAGATGCAGGACAACAAAGTCAGCCACGCCGACCTTATTTTGAGAGTGCTAGAGGATGTCGCAGTCCCTGTCTAACGCTCCTGTGGAGCTTCCACCTCAAACAAGCGCGCCGGTCGAGCCGTATATCGTCAGCAATGCCGCTAAAGCGGCTCCGCCACAGGACAATCTGAAAGGCTGGCGTCTGAGAGTGACACCGGATCTGGTGATGATTGTCAATGCTCGATTTCTCGGCGCGCTGGTCATAACCGGATTGCTCTATGTTTTCTCCACCGAGTCCAACAGCCAGTGGATGTACTTGATGTCCGCAGGCATGATCGCGACACTGGCGCTCAGCATCATTTTGCCGATCTTGCAAGTTTCCGACATGCGGGTGAAAGCTTCACTGCCACCCAATGCGCGTGCCGGAGAAAAGGTGGCGATCAAAATTTCGCTCGAGCGCATTTTCGGAGTGGGGACTTTTCAGATTCTTTTCCCCTTGCGATGGTTACGCATGACGGTAAACGTGATGCGCCTGGGTTCGCTTTCTCAATCTCCTCTATCCAAACCGCTTTTGATCCCGAGCATGGGCGAGAAAGAAACGCTGCAGCTTCTTGCCGGGCCGCTTCGGCGCGGTATTTACAGAGTGCACAGCATCACCTTCTCTTCTTGCTTTCCACTTGGGTTGGTTTTCTGGCAGAAGGAAATAAAGTTTCGCTTCGACAATCCAGACAGCGCCGAAGTGCCGCCGGAAACAGTCGTCTATCCCAAGGTCTACCCGGTAAGCGGAAACTTTCTTCAGCAACTGAATGTGGTGACACCCAGTGTCGGGTTGCTCTCACGCAAATCCAGTTTCAACCAGCAAACTGCAATTGTACGCGGCGTTCGAGAGTACATAAGAGGTGACAGCCCGCGCATTATTCACTGGGCTTCGAGCGCACGCACAGGCAAATTGCTCTCCCGCGAATTCGAAGCGGAAGGGCTGCCGGCCTTTGACTTGCTGATCGACTCAAAATGGGACTGGGGCACAGAGGAAATGTACGAGCTGGCGTTAATCACCGCCGCTTCTCTAATAACTCTGGGGCACAGATGGGGACTCTCTCCCAAATTGATTGTAAGAAACCAGGTGCTGGTCATAGAGCCGCCTCCCATGGCGCCCGGACTGACTGCATCAATCGAGATGCTGGCTCGACTGGAGCCGTTCAAACGCACCGAAGAGATTGCTAAAGTGGCTGCCCGTCGCGGTCGCCGGGTGGACAAGCTGGACGACTTGATACGAAAAGCCAAGGAAGGAGCATTGATCTTTCTTGCCCCAAGAACGGAAAAAGCGCAAGTCGAGATGGTTCTGGTGCAGCCGGTCGGAAAGACGGACGCCGACAAGTGGCAGACCCAGCAAAAAACTGCCGAGCCGGAAATGCAGCGGCATGTAGAGGACAAATCCCAGTTGGCCAGCACAATCGACATGCGCAACGAACCGGACGACATCTCCAGAGTCGGCAAACAAATATCAATCATCACCGGCGCCGAGGACATCATCAAGCTATGAGCAAAGATGCACCCAAGGCAAAAGTAATAGAGGTGGAAAACTCAGTCGAGTTGCGCATCGTCAATTACATAATGGTGGCACTGACGATCATGGCATACTGCATGTATTCCGATGCTCCGTTCGTAATCACGGTCGCCTGTCTGACCGTCTCGGCTTTGGGAAGCTATCTCAGCTACATCTTCCGCTCGCGCAAGTCGCATATCGTCAACATTTTCATCATGGCCGGCACCTGCGGGGTCCTCGGTCACTTTGTCTTCGAGGCGATCAAACAATTTTTTGGAAGCGGTCAATTTTTGCCGGCATTCATGCAAGTTCTGTGCGGACTGCTGATTGTTTTGACTTTCGATTTGCGGCAAAGGACGGACATTTACGTAGCAGTTGTGGTGGCATTAGGGCTCATGGGATGCGTTGCCTCGCAGACAGGCAAAAGCAATGCCTTCGGTTTGTTTCCCATGGGCTTCATCGTTGGTGGAGCGATATTTCTATATCTGATTTCTATTTCTCACAGCCGTGAGGGCAGCCCTGCGCAAGTATCCGCCTCCACAAGACCGGTTCTTCCCCAGGCTCTCAACTTGCCCCAGCCCCTGTGGAAACGCCCGGCCACGGGCGGCGCGCTTGTCGCCGTCGTCAGCCTGCCCGTTGCCTCCATGCTCATATTCTGCTTGATGCCGCGAGCCGGCACATCGGTAGTCGACATGCTTGCCGATCAAGCACGCATCTTATTCGCCCGTGCCTATGAAAAAATGCACCCACCGCAAGCGCCCGGCCAGGCTGCGATGGTGCCGGTTCCACCTAGAGGACAAACACCGGCGACAGGCAGAAAACCTGCTCAACCCGGGCAAAAACCAGGCACCACGGGCAATGCGCCCGGAAAAAACGCCAAAGGTTCAGGTCCGGCGCCGGGCGGAGACAAAGATGGACAGGCAAACAACCGCAAAGAAAAGCTGAGTGGCTATAAACCCGGCACCAAGCCGGATCCTGTTGCCGGCAAGCCGGGGCAGAACGGCAAACCAGGCAAGAATGGCACAGGCACGCCGGAAAAAGGCGGTCCCGGCTCGGAGCCAGGAGTCCCGGCTCGGCCCAAACCGCAAATGGCGCTGGCCCAGAAGCGCGATGCCGCCACCCAAGACGTCGTGCTAATGTCCGTTACGAGCAATCGGCCAGTATACCTGCGCGGCATGGCCTTTGATACATATGAAGGCCAGCGCTGGACGAACAGCAAGAGCCAGCAGTGGTACAGCGCGCCGAAAATGGATGAAGATGCGTATGTTATAGCCGGTCTGCGCTCACTGCGCTTGCCAGCCAATTTCAGGGGCTCGGAAGTAGAGCAGAGAATCGAAATCAAAGAGCCGATGGACCTGACCGTACCTTGCGGCTGGATCCCGCAGGTAGTGCACTTCCCCGGCGAAATGCGAGTGGCAGGCGACGGTTCGCTGGAAGCGAAAAACAACCTCAAGCCAGGGCTTTTCTATACTGCTGTCTCTATGGTGCCGTCGGCCGATCTCGATGAATTGCGCACAGCAATCATGCCGACACCGCAGCAACTGGTGCCCATCAAGGTGGCGTCGGCGCGTTTTCTTCAATTACCGGAAGATTACGAGCCGCAAGTCAAATTGCTGGCCACAGAGGTAGGTGGAAAAGACGGCAATTGGTTTGTGCGCGCGGAGAGAATCGCCAACCATCTGAAAGCCAATTACAGCTACTTGAACAACAACACTGAGTTGGATCCCGATGTCGACTCGGTTGCCAACTTCCTTTTAACGACCAAAAGCGGCAGTTGTTCGATGTTCGCATCGGCCGAGGCGGTCATGCTCAGAGCCCTGGGCATTCCTTCGCGGGTAGTATTTGGCTATATGCCGGGAGAGAAAGACCCAAATTCGGACGCCACGCTGGTTAAGAGGAAAAACGAGCACGCCTGGGCCGAAGTGTTTATTCCTACGCACGGATGGATTCCGATAGATCCCACACCGAACGGCACTCTGCCTGTTCAGCCCATGCAAGATGCTTCCGGCGGTCGCACTGTTCTGCGCGCTACACACCAGGGAGCCCCGCCGATTGCGCCTCCCGAGGACCAGAATAAAGACAAGCCGAACTGGAATTGGGCAAAGAATCTCTCGAAGAACCCCTATTTGATTGCCATCCTGGTGGCTGCTCTTATTTATCTTTTCATCGAAGCGGCTCGAAAAGCTTATCTTTACTTCAATTCACAAAAGAAGGCGGCCGAAGAAGTCAAAAACATGAAGCCTTCGACAGCCCTGTATTTGCGACTTTTGAAAGATCTAGAGAAGGTGGCGGTCCGCAAAACCAGCAGTGACACGCCGCACGATCTGGCCAGCGCCGTGCGAGCAAAAGCCAGTGAGAGTCCGGCATTCCCGCCGGCGCTGAAAGCGGAGCTGCCGAATCTGGTTGACAATTTTGTGGATGCTTATTACCTGGATCGGTTCAGCTACAAGGAAAGTAACATGGAGGAATCAGCGCAAGAAGGCAACAAACTTGGCGAGATCGGAGATAAAATACACGCATTGGTGCTTGAAAGCACCCTGACAAGTGCGCAGCGCAATTAGTTGAGGTGCTTACGTTTATGGCTATATAGCTGTAAAGTGTATATGTAGCCCCCGCTGAGCGGACAATCGTTTTTTTCAAAGCAGCGTCTTAGTACAGGAAGCCGGCAAGAGAGGCAAAAAGAGAGGAAATATGGTTCAACAGGTCAAGACAGGAACCCAACAACAGCAGGAGTTTGTTCCGCCGTATCCATCTTCGATCGCCGAAACCGGCTTAAAAGAAGGCTTTCTGGAAGAACTAATTCTCAAGGACATTTACCTGGTCAACTTTGCGATGGGTCGTGAAATCGCAGCCAGAACAATGCTCCCCTTCAAAATCATTGAAGAGATTCTGGAAGTATTGAAACGCCAGCTTCTCATTGAGGTTCGTAGTGCCGGCGGTCTGGCCGACTATGAATACACGCCGACGGAAAAAGGCAGAGACAGAGCACGTTCTTATTTCGATCACAACGCTTACAACGGCGCATGCCCGGTGCCGTGGTCGCGCTATGTCGACTCGCTCAAGTATCAGACTATCCGCCGCGAATCAGTGACGCCGCGCGATCTGGAAGTGGCGTTTTCGGACATCATGGTCAATCGCCGCACAATCAACTCGGTCGGTCCTGCGATCAACTCCGGGCGCGGGATGTTCTTGTTCGGAGAAGCAGGCAACGGCAAAACATCAATTGCCGAGCGAATCGTGCGCAGCTTCAAGGGACACATATTCATTCCTTATGCAGTAGAAATCGACGGGCAAATTATCCGGGTGTATGACTCGCACAACCACCAGCAAGTTTCTGCCGCCAACTATCCGAGAGATTACGACCACAGATGGGTGCGCATTCAGCGTCCTTGCGTAGTGGTCGGCGGTGAATTGACGATTGACATGCTGGAGCTGCAGTTCGACTACGGTACAAAGCTCTACGAAGCGCCGATTCAACTGAAATCGAATTGCGGATTGCTGCTCATCGACGACTTTGGCAGACAAAGAATCGACCATAAATCACTGCTCAACCGCTGGATCGTTCCTCTGGAAAAACGCGTCGACTACTTGAGCTTGCACACTGGTAAAAAGCTGGAAGTGCCGTTCGAACAGTTGATTGTGTTCTCGACAAACCTAAACCCCGCCGACTTGGTTGATGAAGCATTCTTGAGACGGATTCCGTACAAGATCAACATCACCAACCCCACTGAAGACGAATTCAAGTGGATCTTCCTCCAGTATTGCCAGCGCACCGGCGTACCTTACAACGAGGAAGCAGTCAACTACTTGATCGAATCTCAGTACCGCAGCGGCAAGCGCAACATGCGTTGCTGCCACCCGCGCGATATCGTGGATCAGGTTGTCAACCTGTGCGCATTTCTGCAAACCGAGCCAAGGCTGTCAAGGGAATACCTAGACCACGCCTGCGCTGTTTACTTCGCCGCCATGGGCAAATAAACAGGTTGGCAAGCGGAACGCGAGAAGCGCGCCTACCTTGTCCTGGAATTTCAATTGATATCAATTGAAATTCCAAACCCAAAGTCCCAGGACTGAGATTTGAGAGCTTGCCGCTTGACAGCAAGCTCTCTTCTTTCTCATGTGAATTCCGGACGGGGCGCCGCATGCTACGATTTAGAGCGCTTGATATGTAGAAGAATTTCCTCAAATTGCCTGAAAAATCTGTTTCTACCGAAGCAAGCTCTAGCTCGACCGAAAGTGGTATCCCGCCACAATTGCCGGCCGTGGATTTTGAGGCAGCCTCAAACGACTCCAATAATGCAGAGACACAACCTGAGGAAGCAAAAGAGAAAGAGGATTCTGACAACATAACGCAGCCTTCAGAAACACCTCAGAAAAGCGCAGAGCCCGAAACTTTTAACTACAAGCCGGAGAATCTCTCGGCTTCTCCAGCAAATTTTTTGACCACCGCTACTTCCGTAGCCTGGATAGCAGCTCTAATTTACAACGGCGCCGCCGGCATTTCTTTGCCCTGGTGCATAACACTGGCAACCGTCGCCATCTGGGCGCTAACCACCACCCGAAAGAAAATACAAAAGCATGCATTTGCTGCCGCACGCATCGGAACACTTGAGGAAGCGCACTTCGCCAAGGTTTTCTCCGCCACTTACTTATCTGTTTCGCTGCTGATGTTTGCCTGGTTTTTCGTGCACGGCTTCAAAATTCCACCTCCACTGGTCACTCAAAAACAATTCATAGATATCGAACTCACTTCCTTCGCCGATTTCAAAGACAACGATGCGATGGTTGCCAGCACCGACGAAAAGGACAGCCAGAGGAAGCGCAGCGGCAGCACCGACAAAGTTTCCATGACACCACCGATAGTGCAACCGCAAAGCACTGCCAAAGAGCGCACCAGCCAAGAAACCAAAGAAGCAGGACAAAGAGCTCTGCAAGCCCTCGCGCCTCAAAGACAAACGACAGCACCGACACCAATGGTGTTGAAGGGTGTGCAAATACAATCCGCAGTTAATTCAGCCCGTGCCGACATTCAAGCCCAACAACAAAAGCCGGACCTAAAAGCTCAACAAGTCTCCGATATAAAACTTCCCTCCGGATGGAAGAGCGTGCAAGCCGATAAGATGCTGGCCATGCAGAACAATATAAGTCCCGGTGTAAGATCGCAGCAAACCCGCGCAGCTAGCCAATCTATGTTCATGGAAGAGTCATCTCCAGTTGAACTTTTTGAGATGGTCGACAATGAAGGCGACTCGAGCACTGAGATTTTCCAAGCCGGCGGTCGCAGTACGGGCGGCAAAGGTGCTCCATCCACGCTGCAGGAATATCTCAAACAACTCCACAAAAAAATAAAACGTGCATGGACTCCTCCGGATGGCGATCCACGAGTAGCGCAGATCTTATTCCGCATTACCAGGGATGGGCGACTGAAGCAAATCAGACTTTTGCGCAGCTCAGGAAATCCCGACTGCGACGAAACGGCCATGAATGCCATTACTGCTAGTGCCCCCTTCAAAAATCTCCCCGTAGACTTTCCTTCTGATTCTCTGGACATCAAATACACGTTCAACTATAAAGTCGATTCTCTGTCAGAAGTTCCAGGCGCAGGTGCACGCTGAAAGCGCATAAAAGACCGGCAGCGGCACGCTTGTAGCTGCCGCCGCCCAGTTCCCCCTGCAATGGTTTCCTAGTCGTCTTCTGCCGGGCAGCAAGTTCTTCCCTTGCCCTCTTCTTTGGCGCCTATCGGCTGTGCGGCAGTCACCTCACCGTAATACACGTCTTCAGGATCGATATCGGGACTGTCTTTGGCGTCACTCGCTGCAGAATAGATTTCTCCTTGCTCCAGGTTTTCATACCAGTCAAATAGATTCCAACCGTCCCTGATTTCATCGAAATTGGAAATTGCGTACTCTGCAGCAATCGACTCGAGCGCAGACGAATTCGGGTCTTGCATCACTGCTTCCAATTCATCGCGGTCCAGGTCTCCGTCGCTGTTAAGATCAAGTGCATCTCTCTTTTTCAGCAACAAGACCGGCAGCACACCTGTCTTCTCCATAATTCGCATGGCGTCATGCCGCTTCTCGTGATCGCCGACCAAATTAATGCGCGCCGCGGCATCTTCGGCCTGCCGTTCCAAACCCGGACTACTGTAGGACTCCATCTGCAAAGAACTACTGTTCATGTCGCTTTTGACAAACTCATAAACTTGAGCGCAAAAGCCTCTTACTGCTTCGGTCATACATGCTCCTCCAGGTCTCAAACGACCTGCATCAAATCATCGAAAATCAGATAGCAACGTCCTAATTTTCGAACTTCGTCACATTGCTGTCGGGCTTATGCTCAGACCAACGGTGCCCCTGAAACGGCACGGGTTTGCCATTCCTGTCCACTTGCTGCGTGTACACGCCGTCTTTTCCAATGCCTCTCAGCACAATCTTTCCTGTGGAAGCATCCCAGAGATGAACATAATTCCTGCCATTGCCTGCACTTTCCACTTGAATCTGATATTTGCGCACGCTGCCATCCGGCTCTGTGAGCTCGATTTCCTTGATGCCCATCTTGCTCAAATCTTCTACGGCACGCAGCTTTTCCTGCTCCGAAGCGTAGCGTTTTTCCAGGACGCGCTTGCAGCGCTCAGCATCTTCCGGCAGCGCATCATCGCCGGCACTCGGATCATCTTGATTCTCCGGATTGGTCTCATAAGGATTGACGTGCCTGGGGTCCGCTTCACCTTGATGGGTTTGCTGCCACTTCCTCAACTCTTCTTGCGACAGCTCGCCATCACGCTCGTCTCCGTCGCATCCGTCGATACTGTCAAAGTTATCGAGCGCATACTCTGAAGCAATCTTAGTAGCGGGATTGACACTACCATCGGTGCTGTTGATTGTTTCTTCCAACTCTTCCTTCGAGATTGTTTCATCCCAGTCGTCACTGTCGATCGCCGAGGAAATACTGACCAGAAGACGCGGCAAGACGCCGGATTGCACTAGTGAGTCATTTAAATTCTTCTCGTCTTTCTCAGTCCTCACACAGCTTTCGTACAATCTGGAAATTTCATTCCAGGCGGCTTGCTCTGCTGCGGTGTCTTGGGAATCTCGGCTGTCTACTAATTTATGGATATTGGCACTGATAACATCGGGACCGTAAGCTGGCATAAGCGTTCTCCTCCAGGCCGGCAAGCCTGCCGCCTGTATTAAATGCATAGAAAGGGGGAGTACCTTGCTGGGAATTGCCCGTCGATTGCGTTTGCTCACTGGCAACGCTAACAAAGTAGTCCGGCTGCCTGACATTTCACTGACATGCGCTGCAACACATCCAGAATGCTTTCAATATGCTGCTACCCAGCTTTGCCCTGCGCGTCAGCCCTGTGCTTCGGCAGCGCTATCTCAAAACTCGTCCCTTGCCCCTGTTCACTCTGCACAGAAATGGTGCCGCCGTGCAACTCGACAAGTTTCTTGCAGATCTCCAAGCCCAGTCCGAATCCTTGTTTGTGCGCACCCGATTGCTCTTTAGCCTGCTTGAAGCGATCAAAAATGAAGGGGAGACTTTCTTTGTCGATTCCCGGCCCTTTATCTTCGACGATGATCCTGTCGCAATCTTTATCAGCAACAAATCGCACGCTGACCGGCTTGCCTACGGGCGAAAATTTGATGGCATTGCCGAGCAGATTGACGAGGACTTGCGTGATGCGACTGCTGTCGCAGTAGACAAATGCATCGGCATCATCGCGTTCTATATTTATGTCTTTGGCCCTGGCCAGCATCTCCACTGCAGGCAAAGCTTCATCGACAAGATCGTTGAACGTGACAAGCTCGGCATCCAGCTTGAGCTGACCACTGTCCAGACGTTCAAGTTCAAGCAGATCGTTGACCATGGCCATAAGCCTGTTGTTGCTGGCGATTGACCTGTCGACAAGCGTCAATCCGCGTTCGCTCAATTGCCCGGCGCTTGAGTCGGATTTCAAAATGTCGAGAGTGAGCAGGTTTGAAGACACAGGCGTGCGCAAGTCATGGCTGACCATTGCCATGAAATTCTGTTTCATGCGCTCCAATTCTTTGCGGGCGCCGATGTCGTGAGCGACGCAGAAGTAAGTTTGCTCCTCTTGCGACCAGTGCACCGAAACCTGAACATCGACATCGGCTCCATTCTTATCCTTGAGCTGCGTTTCAAAAACTTCATTGGTCAAATCGCTTCGAGCCTTTTCAATCTCGGCTGATGCAGAACCAAAGAAATTCGAGACATGCTGACCAAGCAGCTCGTCCGGCTGCATACCAACGAGACCGATGACAGCATCGCTGACGAATGAAAAACGCAATTTGGCATCGATGGTAAAAATCCATTCACCGGAATTTTTCAATATTGCTCTTTCTCTTTCGGTCAATTTTCGGATTGAATGCGCCATCAGATGGAAAGTCTTGTCTACCTCAGCCAACTCGTCGCGCCCTTTCATCTGAGGCAAAAGTTTTTCACCGCGTGCCAGATTTTCCGAATTTTTCTTCAGCACTGACAGTTGTTTATTGGTTAATACGACAATGTAAGCAGCAAATGCAAATGTCAGTGCAGCACACAGAAGCGCTGAATTGATCGCCATGTCAGCGAGGTGCTTTCGCTTCGCCTGCACGAGCACGAGCATTTGCTTGTACTTTATCTCTTGCTCGATATGAGCCAATTCCATGGTGGCAAAAATTTTGCGCCCCAGCTTCGTATACTGGCGCATGTTTGTAATGTCACGCAAGTTCACCGACTCGGAAGTTACTTCAGTGGCGGAAAGGACGGTGTCCTCGATTTCCACCATCGTCGCAATCAGCTTCTCGATGTGCGCATCCGAGCCTCCGTAGAGCTTGAGCTGCTGGCAGTATTTCCTCATCTGCTCCACGTGTAATATGGCCCTCTGCCTTTTCAATTCTGAATGAGACGACTTATAGCCGGCCATGTCGCTAAGCGTGTCGAAGCCGCTTTTCACAGCTCTGCCGATATGCAACATCAAATCCTTTTGCCGGCGCTCGTCTGCATAGGCGCGGTCCAACTCTTGCTGGGCTCTCATTATTTGCGCCAATAAAAAGCACTGCAAAACCAGTGGAATGAGAGCCAAAAGTGCCAGGCGATGCCACAATTTCATATGCTGAATGTCCGGGCGAAAAGCCTATTCGCGAAAACGCAGTTTGTCTTTTTCAATCTTGTAGCCCATGCCTTTGACATTCACTATAATCGACTCTTTTCCCTCAATATCGAGTTTGTTGCGCAAACGTTTGATAGTTTGCCAGACCGCAGCCTCAGAAGCATCGGACTCTGAGTTCCAAACGTGAGTCAGCAAAGCATCGGTGTCAAAACAATGATCGGCGCGGCGCAAGAGAAACTCGAGAACAGCAAACTCTTTCGGCAAGAGCTTCATTTTTACGCCATTGCGCCGCACAATTTTAGCGGCGATATCAATCTCGAGATCTCCTATCGCCAGATTATTCGGGCAATAGTTTGCCGGTCGGCGCATGAGCGCTTGCAGGCGTGAAGCCAATTCCCTGAAATCAAAAGGCTTGGTCAGGTAATCATCCGCTCCTGACGACAGACCTTCCACGCGATTATCGATTTCCGTCCTGCCTGTAAGCATCAGCACCGGCGTTGCACCGCCGCTGTCTCTGTAGTTTCGCAAAACTTCAAGTCCGGACATATCGGGCAAAGTCCAGTCCAAAACCGCCACATCATATGAATACAGCCGCAAGCGATCCAGACCTTCACGCCCGTCTGCAACATGCTCGACCGTGTGCATTGCGCCTTCCAGTTGTTCTTTTACTGATGAAGCCAATTGCAAATCATCTTCTACTAAAAGAATTTTGGCCATTGAAATTACCGATGGGGCGCCAAACGCCAAATGCTGGAAGGAAATGCCGCAAATTCAAGGGCAGGCGGACTTGCGGTCAATAATGACACAAAGACCATTTTCTGCAAAGCTAGACTTAAGAGAGATGCATGAACATATCAAGATGAAACACCCATTCTGGCACAGGCAACCGGCTGCAACACTTTGCTTCAGCTTACTTTTCGGCAGTTTGTTTGCCGGAGCGGCCGATGCGCAGAAAACACGCAAGCCTCATTTGCACATCGTGCAAGTGCACAATGTGCTGGGACCGATTGAAATATTTGCCAGCCCTGGCGTTTCGGTTATGAAACTTAGAAAATTAGAGTGCTCGATATTCATGGACAGCAAAGAGAAAAATCCTGACGTGCTTGTCGTCGCGCCTGAAAAACGGCTCTATTGCCAGATCCCTCTCAATCGTTTCGAATACGGGCTTGCCAGCACTCTTGATACAGTGACGGACCTGGAAATGAACCCGAAACACTGGAGACTTGTGCAGCGAAAGATGGATGGTGCGCTGATCTTGAGTAATTATACATATGAAAGCTCAGTGCGAAATTACAAGACCTTTTCGGCATACATCCCTGGCAAATCGGGCAACATCGCCGTAAAATCCGAAATTTCCACTGTGCAATCGAGTCTTGCCACACCTGAATTTTGCTTGCTTCTCAAAAAGATGGAGCACGTGCCGGGAGTTGGAGGTGTGCCGATCAAAATGCGGACCGCATATTCATCAAAAGGTCGCTTTCGAAACCAGCTTTCCACGGACCACGCCGAAGTTTTTCAAATGCCGGAGTTGGCTCGTCCTCAACTTTCAGGCTTCAAAAAGGTAAGCAAATCCTCAGACATTTTCTTCGAGCCTGTAACCCTTCTCGACAATTTGCTCAGCAATTGAGCGAACGCATTTAAGGCTATGACCCGCAAACGCCCCGAAGGCGAACCAAAAACGCCCGTCCCGGTGTTTAACGTGAATGCAGTGACGCCATTGCAGATTGCGAAGAGTGAGGATGTAAAAATGCTGACAAGAGCCGAAGCCACTCAACAGGGAATGAAGTTTGCCGAGCAGTGGGACAAAGAAAAACACTCAGTATCTGCCGAAGGAATCAAAGCATTCGCGCAGGAACTCAATTCTTACGACTCCCTGCCGGCGCCGCAGAAAAATGCGCTCAAATGGGCCGAGCTGAGAGGCGCTACTGATGGGCTTATTGCAGGAAATGTCTTGCCAAATCTGGATGTTGCAGACAGCAGCGCTTCAGCGGGTCTGCGCAATTGCCGCATCGTCGGACTCACCGCGGATGGTGACAAGAACTCAGCAAATGATGACCTCGTGGTTGCCATCGGACGCCAAAAGAACAATGCAAATAGAGCTGAAAGCGTGGTGATTCTGGGACAGGACGGCAAGTTCTATGAAGCGCAAAAAGTTAAGGGCGGTTATGTAAGAACGCAGAATGTGATTGCCGACAACGCTGCCGAGCTGGAGACCAGGCACAAGCGCAGCGATCTTAAACCCAAAGAGCAGCAAGAAGAAAAAGAGACACCGAAGCCAGCTTCGCCAATCGACTTCGAAATTTTCGCAAACGACCTTCATACGTTTCAAGCGGAGCGCTGGGTGAAATCTGCAGCACAAGAGCAATTGAACAAGCTGGCAGAAAATTATTGCCGCCTCTCCAAAGAGCAGAGAAGTTTAGCCAGATTGGAAATAGCAGAGAATAATCGCCTGGTTGATGACGGCTTTTGGACGCGCGGCTTCAGAACCAGCAGACCGCAAGTAGCGATAACGCGAGACTCGGAGGGGACCATCAGATTTTCGGCGGATTGGAACGACGGTGTTTCCATATTCGCACCGAGAAATCACCGTATTTACTCACAGAAGTTTAAACTGGAATCCCGATAACCCGCCCCTTCCAGACAGGTGAAGCGCATCAATCACCAGCTTTGCAAGAGCGTGATGATGCGCTTTCGCCCTTTTTTGCAGCGAGCATCTTCTGCCATTTTTTGAATTGCTCGATGAGCTGGATACTGAACGCGATAAGAATCAAGTAATAGAGGAGCACCTGCCATATTTCCACTGGACTTACTTTCACAATTGCCCATGTAAATGACGAGAGAAATCGAACTGCGTCAACCAGAAGATTGAGCGGCAGCGCCGCGAGCCAATCGAGGCAACCAGCCGCGCACAATAGCAAAGGCTGAAGAACAAATCCTTGGCAGCACAAAATCAAAATCATGGATGACGCGAATCCCGCCACCGTAATTGGTGTCACCATAAGAGAGGCAAGCAAATTGGCAGGCAGAAACATCAGTCCTACTTGCTTGAAATAAAAAAGCTGCAAAGGCAGCACACAAGCCTGTGCAGCCAGCACCGTCAGAATTACTTCCAGCGACCAGACGATCCAGGGCTTCTCTACAGCGGACTTGAGGAAGCATGATAGCGGCGACACGATAAAAACTATTCCTGACAGCGCCGCATAGGAGAGTTGAAAACCTGGATCGCACACGGAAAGTGGATCGCTTAAAATGCTTATCAAAAGCGCCGCTCCAAGCAAACCAGCCACATGAATTCGCCGCCCCAAACTGTTGGCAGCCAATGCCAGTGCGCACATCAAGCTGGCTCTCACAACAGACGCGCTGTTTCCGGCAAAAAGCACAAATACAATCATCATTGAGAAACACAGGAAATTGGCAGGTAAAACCGGAACGGAGAAGAGGCGGCAAGCCCAGTGGATCGAAAAAGTGACAACGGTGAGATTGAAACCGGAGGCAGCAAGAATGTGCGACAGTCCTACGTTTCTAAAAGAAGTGAGAAGCGCAGGATCGAGTCCTACGGCTTTTTCACCAAGAACCATCGCAGTGAGCAGTGTTCCCGTCTGGCTGCCCAGATTGGCGACATGCGATTTGATGAGACGTGCACGCACCGGCTCTACTTGATTGCAGACAAAATCCTGCAGGCAAAATGAGTTTGATTCGGTTACCGGCCGGGAGTTCAGTGTAAGTTGCTCGTCGCTTTTCAAATAGCAGATACTGGATATGCCTTGACGCCGCAAATAATTGACGTATCCACCCTTGCCTCTGCTCTCCAATGTACCGAGGTCGGCTACATAACAAACGCAACGAAAACGTGACTTTCTCACGAGTTTCTCCTTAACGGCGGAATCCTTGCGCACCAAAAGCAATGTCAGTCCAGTGCAATCCAGGCGCTGGGACCCACGAGCTGCATAAGAACCTGATACAGCACAAACAAAACGCGCTTGTTTGCCAGGCTTTGCCGGCAATGTAGATACAACCTCTGCTTCCAACTCGACGCTGCGACCGGAAAGGGAGGAAAGATCGTTATTGGAAGAATGGGGCAAGCGCCCGCTCGCATAGGCAAAACCTAAGACCGGCAAAATGAGAACCAGCGCCAAAAGTAAACCAGACCACAAATATTTGCGCCAATTCCAGGGCCGGGCACCGGATGACGGCGTGGAAACTTGAAGACAGGCAAAAATAGCCGCACCTAATATGGTCGGACCGAAGAGTAAGGTCCAACTCTGAAACGAGGCGGCGATTAAGGCACCGATCGCCACCTGCAGACTCAATAACAATAAAAGAACAGGTGGCGTCAGCACATCGAATCCTCAGCCTGAAAAACAGGAGGACAGGCCCCTTATTTAGAAAACGTATCGGCGAGCCAAAAAGTTCAATTCTCAAGCTTAAAATTGATAGTGGGCAGAATTCCATGCCGATTGAGAGGGACAAACATGCACCAGCCCATAAGACACCTCATGCCAGTTGCAATCTTTCTTGTCCTGACCACCTGCCTAACGGTGGCTTCTCCGCCAGCGCTTCATGCCAAGGCTTACCATCCGCCGGCGCGAGAGATGATCCAGAAAGCGGAATACATTGCCTTGGTTTCGCTGGAAGATCCCGTTCCAATAGAAAATAAGGGCAACGGCAGTTGGACTTACGCTGAAGTGACGGATGCAAAACTGAAAAAATCACTGAAAGGAACGCTACCGGCAAAATTCAAGATTTATGGCAAAGAAAATTTCATTTGCGCCCGTTGCCATTTTCCCAAAGGAGAAAGTCTCGTTTTCCTAAGAAAGGACCGCGATCTCTTTGTCGGTCAAGCCTGGGAAATTTCCTGCCTGCCCGTGAAAGCGGGCAAAGCAAGCTGGTTCTCCAGCCTCGACAGAATCTCGCCGGATACAGAAACATCCGTCGATGAATGCGTGAGACAAATCCGCAAGGAATTGAAGCAGTAGTTATCGCTGAGCGTCAACGAGGATGCGCTTTTCCTAGTGACGAATCTGGAGCGGATTGTACTTGCCTTGATTCATTTGCTTCTGGATATTGCCTGGCAGCTTGCTGTTGATTTGCTGGGCGACTTCATAAAGTCTGGCAACATCAGGATTATTCGGATCGAGCTGATGCGCGCGGGCGATGCAATCGAGCGCACCGTCGAAGCCACGCGGCTGACCGGTCATGTCTAACGCCTGGCGACCACTGTTGGTATCTCCGCCCAGCAGTTTGGCTGCCGATTGCGGGTCCCCATCTTGTTTGGCATATGCGCCAGACAGGTAGATCATTGCCAGATCGCGCATGAGCTTGGCTTTGTAGCGGCTGTCCTGAGAATTGTTATTGGCTGCAATAGTGTCTCTCAAGTCTTTTTCAATCTTGGCCATGTGCGTGGCGTTGAGACCTTCGCCCCATTTCGCCAGATCTCTGACTGCGCCGGCGATGTCATGCTCACCGTAAATCTTCGCTTCTTGAGCTTCGATGCGCTTCTTCACATTGTCGAGGTCGGCGATTTCCGATTGCTCGACTTTCTTGCCGGCGATTTCTCTGCCGAGATTGTCTTGCACTTGTTTCTTGGCGGCCTCAATATTATTGCGCGCGATGATGAAGTCTCTGGCTGCTTTTCCGCCCAGGTCGAGATCCTTGCCTTGCAGCAAATAAGTGGGGGTATCGGTGATGGTATTTACGTGCGTTCCGTGTGCCAGACGTGACTCGGCAAACGCCGTACAAAGAATTGCCGCACCGCGATTGGCTTCGAGCATACTGCCAAATGAGCTGGTCTGCTTGGTCAACCATTCCGTGCGATAGACCTGCAGGGCGGAATCGCCGCGTGCACCCTTCGTCTTGCCGTTGCCTTCCTTGAACCAATTGGTCCAGGCCATAAGACCATGCGACTCGTCGCCACGGCTGAGGGCGCCGAATTTGTCGATAGCGCTCATCATGGAATTGTCGGTGCGGTTGCTTACGTCATCTTTGAGAAGACCCCAGGCTCTGTCTCTGGTGGCTGCTTGCGGTTCAGGATCGAGAACGGCGTTTTTGAGACGGAATGCTGCCCATGTGCCGCCGATCAATGCCGCTTGTTTCCAGTTGACGAACTTGCCTACTCCGCTTGTGGCCATGGGCTTGAATGGAAGCAATGCTTCTGCAGCAAGGACGCCGGATTCCAGCGTAGACTGGCGGAAGTAACGGCTGTAGGTGGCATTTTCGCCTTCAGGAAGAGCACTGCCGATCATCTTACCGACCATGAGTGCGCCTGCGCCGACAACGCCCATCTTCATCACGCTCGTCTTGGGACCGACAAGAAGTGCTGCCGGAACGAGTGCGGAGTTGATACTGTCGCCGATACCATTGCCGTGGTTGAAGCCAAATACCCTGTCGGCGTAGTGATCTACGACCATCAAGGAACCGGCGACACCGGCGCCTTTTACGATGCTCGGCGCATATTTGCCTGTAAATGCTTTCGCTTTGCCCATCGACGAGAGCTCGGTGGCGGTTGCTGCGCTTCGAGTGGCAGCCTTGTAATCGTCCATGTACTTAAGTTCGTCAGGCGTAAACAGCCCTTTCTGCCCGTTCAAGATGCCAGGGCGATTGCTTCTAACGTAACTTTCATGCGCTTGCAGAGCTTCATCGAGTGCTGTGGCGCGCGAAACAAGGGATGATCCCGGTTTGGTAGTCAAAGGAAGAGTCGGATCGCCCAAACTGCTGAATACTTTGGCACGCTGCTCGAGTATGCGAGTGGCAGCATTGTTGCGCTCGACCATCTCGGTGAAGCCGGAAGGAATTGTGGCACCGGTCGCCTTCATGTCATTGAGATACTTCAGTTCCGAAGCGGTAAACAGTTGCTTGCCGCCATTTGCGACAATTTGCGCATTTCTATTGATGGCGATATCTGCTGCGGCGGCGCGCTTCACATCGTCAGCCAGGGTCAAATCATCGAACTGCCCAAGCAACTTAGCGCGTGAAGTACGCCAATCCAGACCTTCTTGAACCGTACGGCCCATCTCGGCAAAGCGGTTCGACAGTCCATTGGGACCATCTACAGCAGTCTTGGCAAATTCGAGATCGGTTCTGTTCCAGCGAGCCGGATCGTGATTGTCTTGCCAGTAACGAGCAACTTTTTCTCTAAAAGTAGTTGGAGGAGTTTGTGCATCCAGCTTGACCGTGCTGGAAACCTTATCCATGATCCAGGGCATCGTATGGCTGCCGAACACACCGCCCATGGCACCAGCGACCAGATTGCCGCCCCAGCCGACAGTGTTGTATTCCATCGATTGATCGACGATTCTGCGTGCATTGGAAATTTGTGCGTCGTTTCCAGTGGTGCGAGTGCCGCCCGTTCCTGGCGCTTGCCCAGGCACATTGGCTGGGCGATCCCATGGATTGCCCTGAACTTGAGTGGGTCTTCTCAGCGGTTGTCCGGTTAAAGGATCGACATCGCCACCATTATTGTTGACCGGCACCGGCGGGCGATCTTGACCTGGCTGCACTGGTGCAGGCGGGTTGGTGACGAGCGGCGAATCGGCTCCATAAGGTTTGCGCCAGCCGCCTTGATTGTTCTGACCTTGCGTTCCAGGAACAAAAGTGGTGCCGGCATCCTGCCCGTAGTTGGCTCTCCACTGACCTTGTCCGTTGGCGACTCTAGGCGGTTGTTCCGTGCCTTGTCTGAATGTCTGTTGGGTGTCACCGCCGTAAGGAGCACGCCATGTGGATGTTCCATAAGGCTTCTCGACTTGCCCTGCTTGCCCAGCTTGCCCGGCTTGATACTGCGCTCTCTCGAAGTTAGCAGCTTGCAGACGCTGTTGCTCTTCCTGCAAGGCACTATCGGCAGCTCTAGCTGCAGTCGTCCTTTCGTCCGGCTGCATCTCGTATTGATTAAACTCAATTCCGCCACCCATGTGCGAAACCTCCGAAATTTTTCCATCCTGGCGCTGGGAGGGCGACTCGGCTCGCCCCTGGCTCATGCGGACATATTAGAGTCGGCTCACCGCCGGAACAATGCGTGTAATCCCCTGGCAGATGGGAGGATTCCCACCCTTTTATTAACATTTGCTAATCAAAGCCGAATAACCAGCAGGGCTCGGCTTTTGAAAAACATCCTCCAGACCGGCCGGAGCGGCCGCCTAGATAAAATCTGCAGGCGGGGGACAAAAAAAATGCAAACCAGCCGAAACCGATGCCGGTGATTTAGCGCGATCCGGTAGCGTTATTCAAGTAATAGCGGCTATGAGCTGCTGCCGGCTGCCCGTTGTATTTGGCATTGGGCTTGCGGTGATAGGGCGTATTACAGACGGCAGTGCGAGTAAACACCATCTGGGCAATGGACATGCCGGCATGCAAGCGCACAGGGCGATTGCCGACATTGACTATCTCGAGAGTAATTTGCGCGGGCGGATGACTGAAACCGGCATCGATAAATCCGGCAGTCACGTGAACCATGACACCCAAGCGGGCCAGGCTGGATTTGCCGGTAAGCTGGCCGACTATATCGTCAGGCAGGCAAAATGCTTCCAGGGTGGCGCCGAGAATAAATTGCTGCGGCTTGATCACTATATCGTCATCAGTGACATGGATGAGACCGTTCAAGACCGTCTCGGAATCATAAGGGTCGATGACCTGCTCGGCCGCTTCGTGCCAGGAGAACTTGTCAGCCAGGCGCACGTCATAAGAATTCGGCTGAATCAAGGCTTCGGAATAAGGCTCAATGATGAGCTTACCTTCGGCAACTTCTTGCTTGATTTCATGATCAACCAGGATAGACATTATCCAATCCCTCATCGAATACTCTGGGGTTCAGCTTTGCGGCCAGGTGAAACTACTGGTCAGCACATAGTATAACCGCAGGTGAGGCAGAGACTGCAGCTTTCCTGCCGCGCAACGAATCCGCTCCCATAGCCACATTCCGGGCAATCGGATATGGACGAGATATCAACTCGACGATCATTAGAGTTATTGAACAACTGATGCTCTTTGGAACGTTCAAGAATTACGACAGCCTGCACGGATTTTTGACTGCGTTTATTCCGGAGACCGGTTGGGGTCTCCTGCGGTCCTGGGGACTGCGCTTTTTTTGCTGAACCCTCTGACTGCGGCCTCGGATTGACAGTTTGAGCTTTTGCAGAAGAAGAACTTTGAAGATTGCAAACGGCAGACGGCCCGTCTTCCGGCTCCTCCGAATCGCAACATTCGCCGCGCCTGGCGCCCTGCCTGTCTGGTTTAGCCAGATTCAATACCTGCAATGGCCGCGAATTGTCGCGGTAGACTGTAATGCCCTTCAACCCGCTTCTCCAGGCAGACAAATAGGCCTCACGAACTTCCTCGACCGATGCGGCGTGAGGGAAATTGATTGTTTTGGATACGGCGTTATCTGTGTATTTCTGGAATGCCACTTGCATGCGCACGTGCTCCGAGTAGGAAATATCGTGCGAGCAAACGAAGAGCCGGCGCACATCTTGGGGTATTTCCGGATGATCGGAAACCAGCCCGGTGCGGGCGATTTCTTCCATCAACTCTTTTGAATAGAAACCTTTTTCTTTGGCGATTTCTTCGAAAAGCGGGTTGACTTCAACAAGCTCGGTGCCTTCCATCACTCGCCGGACGAAACAGACAGCGAACAATGGCTCGATACCGGATGTGGTACCAGCGATGATAGATATGGTTCCTGTTGGAGCAATGGTGGTCACCGTTGCGTTGCGCATCGGTCTTCCCATAGTCTTCCATCTGCTGTACTGCCAGTTGGGGAAAGTTCCTCGTTCGGCAGCGAGACTTTCTGATGCACTATGGGCAGTATCATTCATAAATCGCATCAGCTCTTCCGCTTTCGCTTCAGACTCGCTTGTTCCGTACACGATGCCCATGCGGATCAGTGCTTCCGCCCAGCCCATGATGCCCAAACCAATGCGCCTGTTATTGAGAGTCGCTTGTTCGATGAACTTGAGAGGATAGCAATTAGCCGAAATCACATCATCGAGAAAGCGCACGGACAGCTCAATCTGCTCTTTCAGGCGAGGATAATCAAAGTTTTTCGTCTTGCCGTCGACAAAACTCGCCAGGTTGATGGAAGCCAGATTGCAAGCATCACCGGGACCAAGCGGCTGCTCACCGCAAGGATTGGTCGCCTCTATTTCTTCGGTGCCGGGAATCTCCCGCCCGCTCGGATCAAGCGCCGTCTCTACCGGATCGGAATTATTGATCCTGTCAATAAAGATCAATCCGGGTTCGCCGGTGGCATGTGCGTTTTCGACGATTTTCGAAAACAATTCACGCGCCTGCAATGATTTGATTTTTTTCTTGCTCGTTGGATGAAGCAGGTCGAAACTCCTGTCATTCTCAACTGCATCCATAAACGCATCAGTAGCGGCTACCGAGATGTTGAAATTATTCAGTTTGTCCGTGTCCTGCTTGCATGAAATAAAAGCTTCGATATCAGGATGATCGACTCGCAGCATTCCCATGTTGGCACCACGCCTGGTACCACCCTGGCGGATTGCTTCGGTGGCGGCATCGTAGACAGTCATAAAGCTGACCGGGCCGGAAGCTACGCCGGTCGACGTTGCCACCCGGTCATTCGCCGGTCTCAAGCGGCTGAAGGAAAACCCTGTTCCGCCGCCGGTCTTATGAATAAGGGCGGCATGTTTGCAAGTATCGAAAATCCCTTCCAGAGAATCAGGCACCGGCAGAACAAAGCACGCCGACAATTGTCCGCCCGGTTTGCCCGCATTCATAAGCGTTGGGGAATTAGGCATAAAAGCGCGCGTATACATTGAATTGAAGAAGCGCTCCGAGAGATCGTCTATCTCGGCATCAGTAGCTCCCCATTCTCTCTCGGCAGCCGCGACCGCTCGAGCCACCCTTCTGAATAATTGCTCGGGAGTCTCCTTTAGCTGCCCTTGTTCATCGCGCAGCAAATAACGTTTCTCAAGAACCTTAAGGGCATTTTGCGAAAACATGCTTCCAACCCCACTTATGCACGGCGTATGGATATTATACTACATTTGTATGGCACCACATATAGCGTAGGTCGAACCCGGGTATACAACATTTAGCGTTTTGTCTCACGGGCGACAGACAAAACAGGCCGAATTTCATAAGGGTGCACGGAAAAATCCTTCCTGACAGGGAAAGAAATCTCGAGCCCGGACAAAACTGCTTGTCGAACTAAATAGATAGATTGAGGTTCGAACTGTGTCCCGGGAATACTTTGGCAGAAGGATTGATAAAAGTGACCGCGAAATTGACCGCGGTTGCAGCCTCTGCAGCGCCGGTGGCAATCAGTTTGAGTTTTGCAGTATGAGAGGCAATGTCGCCTGCTGAATAAACTCCCGGCAAATTCGTTTCCATCTTTTCATTGACGGAAATAGCATTGCCTTCCATTTTGATGCCCCAGCTTTTCAAGAAGTCCAAGTTGATCACGAATCCTATATTTATGAGGATTGCATCGACCGACATTTGTTCTTCTTTGCCGGTGCGATTGTCGAAAATTACAGCCCCATCAAGCTTTCCGTTCGAGACCTGAATTTCCTTCATCTCATAGAAAGTCTTGATATCGATCTTGTTGCGCTTCATTTCCTCGACCGAGGTTTGCACAGCGCGGAACTGATCGCGACGATGGATCAAAGTAACATTCTTGGCGATTTGCGAGAATTCGTTCGCCCAATCTACGGCAGAGTCACCGCCGCCGACGATGAGAACGTTCTTGTCGCGGAATTTCTCTTTGTTCTTGACCGCGTAATAAATGCCTTCGCCTTCCAGATTCTTGTCGTAGTCGATGTCCAATTTCTTGGGCACGCAGGCACCGGCGCCGAGGGCAAGCAAGACGGTCTTAGAGTAATGCTCAGGAGTCTTGTCAGTAGTTACCTGCCAAATATCGCCTTCTATCTTTTGCAAGTTCAAAACTTTCTCGCCCAGGCACAAAGCAGGCTTAAACAGTTGCGATTGAGTGCCAAGGTTCTTGGCGAGGTCTTTTGCAAGAATCTTCGGGTGTCCAGCTACGTCGTAGACGTACTTTTCCGGGTAAAGAGCGGTCAACTGTCCGCCCAGTTCGGGCAACACGTCGATCACCTTTGTCTTCAGCCCACGGAGACCCGCGTAGAAGGTTCCAAACAATCCAGTCGGGCCACCGCCGACTATGGTTATGTCATAAACATCCATCAGTAAAATTCGGTCTCCAGAGTTCCCGCCAGCCAATCGGCTATTGTAATACACTGATCTTCGAACTTGTGACAGTATTCATGAATAATGAAGGTCTTCTATGAAGATGCAAGTACGAAAAGTTCATTGCCAATTGTCTGTTCATCACGCTTCTCATCGTTCGTAAATGGTTAACTGTTTTGACAAACTTCGTAAAGACATCACCACAATGTGAAACATCTGCCGGCCATCCGCCACGGACCGCCGCATGAAATACAGAGATTTCGGCAACACAGGCATCAAGGTGTCGGAAGTGGGCTTCGGCGGTTGGGGAATAGGCGGCAACGAACACGGACACAGTTATGGTCCGACCGATGACAAACTCTCGCTGGAAGCCATTAACAAAGCCTTAGACATGGGCTGCAATTTCTTCGACACTGCCGATGTCTATGGGTTTGGACACAGTGAGGAGCTTTTGGGCAAGGCTCTCAAGAGCAAACGCGACAGAGTAATCATCGCAACCAAGGTGGGAAGCGATTTCTATCAAGGTGGTGGATTCCAGACCTTCACAGAAGAATATATTCGCTTCGCTCTGGAGAAGAGCCTTGACCGACTGCAAACCGACTACATCGATGTTTATCAACTGCACAATCCACCGGTGCGATTGCTGACCAAAGAAGAAACTTACGGCGTTCTCAATGCGCTTAAACGCGAAGGAAGAATTCGAGCCTGGGGCGTCTCCATTCTCGATCCTATTGAAGGCCTCGCCTGCCTCTCCACCGCGCAACCAGATTGCATACAGATTCCCGTCAACATTTTCAATGCAAGGCCACGCGAAAGCCTCTTGCCGACAGCGTTTGCCGCCGGCTGCGCCGTGATAGCCAGAGAGCCGCTCGCCAATGGTTTTCTCACAGGAAAGTTCGCCGACAATCCTCGTTTGGAATTCGAGGAAGGCGACGTGCGAAAAAATTGGCCGCCCGACTATATAAGAGCACGCATTGAAGCGGCTCAAAGACTGGTTTTTCTCGAGAAGGAGAAACGCAGCCTTACGCAAGCGGCAATCAAGTTTGTACTCTCCATGAAAGAAGTTTCAGTAACGATCCCCGGCACGAAAACCGCCGAGCACGCCGAAGAAAACATGGGCAGCTCGGATTTGAAGCCACTCAGCGCTACTGAGCTGAAGGAAATCGAGACACTGGCAAAACGAAATTTCGACTTGCCCGAGCGCTGAAATTCAAGGCTGCTGGATATCCGTCGCGCCCGGTAGATTCATCGGCTGACCACCGTGCGCAATCGGGGCACCTGATTATCGCCGGTTGATGCACTGCCGAACTGCTGCAGCGCCGGTCCCATTCCGTTTGGTGCTTGCATGAGAGGCGGCATAGCCTGCGGATACGAATACTGCTGATTTTGAACAGCCGGCATTTGATATGAATGCGGCGGAATCTGCTGCATCGGCGCATAATGCTGCGGTTGTGCCTGCAATGGATAGCTTTGTGCTGTCGCCTGACTGACGGCTTGATTCACATATTGATTGGCGAAGCTGGCAGTCGATGTTCTCATTTGATACGGCTGCTGCGCAGCAGTGCTCAACAGTTTTTGTTGCAGCGATTGTTGTCCCCCGCCCATGCTGGCGTGCGCATGAAGTGGTTTTGCATTGTTCATGCCCATCATCAATGCATGATCCATTGGTTGAACGGGCGGAACATGCGGAGTATTCGGCGTGTAGATGTCACCGAAAGTTTGCGATGTCCTGAAGGGCATCGCGTCCTTGACGCTGTTCAAAAGCCGCCTGTCGTCAACTACCGAACGAGTATGCATCGGTCCTGTGCCCAGCACTTGATTGGCCAGAGGCTCGTTATGGCGAATCCAGTAGACAACGAAGAGCCAGAAAGTGAAACCGGAAAACAGGCATAGATAAAGAAAGTTCGGTGTGACGCGGATACCTTTGAAGGCTTCCGACAAGCTGATGCCGGCCAGAGCGTTGCTGTACATCACGGATTGCGAAGGAGTTTGACCTGAGCTTCCGGCATTCTGCGCCGCCGCCTCGCCTCCGGATTCGCCGCCGCCCAGGGCGCCGGCGTCCTTTTCCAGGCCCAGAAGACGCGCGATTAACCCTTTCAGACCGTTGGATTGACCGCCGTTTTGCCCTTGTTCCTTATCGTGATCGTGATCGCCGCCGTGATCGTCGCCGAAATGGTCACCATGACCGTGGTCATGGTCGCCGTGAGTGTGATCGCCATGGCCGTCATGATGATCGTGGTCAAAACCAAAATCACTCACATAACCGAAGTCATTGCCACCGGTGCCGTTAAATCCGCCGGGTTCGCTTCCGCCGCTGCCAGGCTCCATCAGATCTCCTCAAACGGCGCCTGTCACGATGCGGCTCCGTCGGGGAAATACTACGATCTTCCTGAAGAAAGTAAAGAGCTATATATCGTCCGGGGTGGGAAGACCACCACAGAAATTAATCTAAGCCAGCGCTTTTCTCACCGAAGTGCTATTCGACTTCGATGCCTTCAACCTGCACAAGCCTTTGGCGAATAGATTCAACGGTGCGAGGCAATTCGAAAAGAACCGGAAGCTTCTCTTCAATCGAAGAGATGTGGCGGGTCAAGTCGATCGAACGCTCCATCAAACGAATGAGAATCTGCTGAGTGGCGATCAATTGTCGCTGATTGTCGATCAACTGGGTGGCCATTCGAGCAGTCTCAACTCGCTGGTCGACGCTGAACGACAGCAATTCAGTCATTCTTTCGAGCAACTTCTCTACTTGCTGCTGCATCACTTCACCACTTACAGTGGCATCGGTGCTGCTCTCTTCGACGGCTTCACCTTCGAAAAATTGATCGAAACCTTCCAAAGTTTCCAATCTCTCAAGCGCTGCGAGGTCTTCCGGGTTTCCCGAATATTCCGGTTTGCGCATGCTTTCTGCCATCAGTCCGTATCCCCCGCTCTGATTTTTAGAACCTTTTTCAAACTTTTTTCAAAACTTTGCCAGGAAACCGCCAGTTCTCATCGCGAGTTGCAGTAGAACCAACCGTCTTTTTTTGAAATGGCCCCGTCCGTGGTGGCGCCTTTAGAATTATAACTAAAGCCGATAATAAGACAAGCAAATCGCAAAAGTTTTTTTTGGAAAAAAACCGTATTACCGGTGGTGGCACTGAGACATCGGAAAAGACCCCAGTGTATCTACCTGCTATAGACAGTCCGCCCCTTCTTTATCACCTGTTTTACAGGGTTCCAGCCTATGTTGTAGGGGACTTCCTCCAGCTGTTTAACATCATAAATGGTGACGTCGGCCTGAAATCCGGGTCTCAACTGTCCGATATTCGAGCCCAGTCCGATCGCCCAGGCACCATTGACGGTTAATGCAGTCAGAGCTTCCTCCGGCAGCATCTTCAAATGGAGGCATGCCAGTCCCCAGATGAACGGCAAAGAGGATATGTGACACGAGCCAGGATTGTAGTCCGTCGCCAGAGCAACCGCCACGCCTTCTTCTATCATTCGCCTGGCCGGGGCATGATCGCAAAGGTTTAAATAGAAGGAAGTGCCGGGCAGCAAAACGGCAACGGTCGACGATTTAGCCAGAAGTCCGATTTCTTCATCGCTGACATTGAGCAAGTGATCGGCGCTGGCGGCACCTACCTCGACAGCCAAGGTAGTGGCACCCAGATTGACAAATTCGTCGGAATGAACACGCGGCTTCAAACCAAGTTTGACGGATGCGTCGAAAATCCTTCGCGTATCTTCCAGAGTGAAATAACCACGATCGCAAAAGACGTCTACGTAAGGCAGCATCTGGCTTAGAGGCACTCCGGCCGACTGCGCCTGTTCTGTCGCCATTGCCACCACGCGCGGCAGCATATCACCGATGATGTCGTCCACATATCTCTCGCGCTCTTTTCCCGGTGGTATCGCATGCGCCGCCATGAACGTCGGCACAATGTCCAGCGCGGATTCCGATTTCAGGCGGTAGATCGCTTGCAGCATTCGCAATTCGCTCTCCGCTTCCAACCCATATCCGGTCTTCACCTCCAGCGCCGTGGTTCCCGACTCCAGCATGCGCTCGATGCGTTTGCGACCAAGGTGTACCAGCCGCTCTACATCAGCATCTTGAGTAGCTCGCATGCTTTTGACGATGCCACCACCGGCGGCTGCTATTTCAGTGTATGTCTTGCCCTGACTGCGCATAACAAATTCGTCAGCGCGGTTGCCGTCGAAGATCAAATGAGTGTGCGCATCGACCAGCCCGGCAGTAACCAGATTGTCTCTTGCATCAATAATTTCAGTCGAATCGTTGGTGAAAATCGCCTGTCCGATCTCGTCAGCGCTTCCGGCTGCGATTATCTGGCCGGCACTGATTGCGATGGCAGCGTTCTTGATGCGCCTGACGTCGCGCATTTCCTCACCGCGCACAGGTCCGCTATGACTTTCGGCCGTAACCAGCTCAGCAATCGGACTAATCAAGAGGTCCACTGGCATTCGGCCGCCCCTTGATGCTGCATCTGCTTGTCCAGATGGTGCCGGATTGCCGGAATTTCTAGTCATGAACGTTTTCCTGTCTCAATGACCTACGATCATAAGCGACAAGCAAGAACATTGGTTATTGGCAGGGGCGCGGCTCAAGAATCAAGCTTAACAACCCGTAATTTTAGAGCCGCATATGCAAATTGGTCTGCTGGCGTACGGCCAAAGCAGAAGTCAGGATGTATATTGCGCTCGGGAAACGCGAATTCATCCTGACACCGCTTGTGGTGCTGCAGCGGTGAGCTGCTTTTCGAATTGGAAGATAAATCAAGCTGTCTTTGAGTAAGACTCCTTTACTCTCATCTCGTTCAGATTCACTTCGAGGCCCGTCTCTCGACCTTTGCTTTCATCGATTGGCGGCTCTTCGGCTTCCGGAAATTCAGCTTCCGGCTCGTCCACGTTGATTTCATTAGCCGTCTGGCAGTGACGGCAATTGGCACTGCACTCAGAATTGATTTGCGACTCTTCCTTCATGGTCTCAAGAGTCTTTACCAGTTCGGACCAGTGCAAGGCGAAGATGCTTTCATCAACAGTCAGGCTCACAGGCTGATGTTCTTTGCTGCCGGCTCGAAAGAAAGTCAGCGTAACTCTCTCATATGGAAAGCGCATCTTCAGCCGTTCTGCCAGATATTGTTTGACCAAAATCGAGGCAGAAGGCCAGCGCGGATCGTAATGAGCAATCGGCGTCAGTTGATAGTCCACCAATTCCAGGCGCTTTTCATTCGGATGCCAGAGCATGAGATCCATTGTGTCTTCCACATACACTCGCAAATGCGGCACTCTGGCTCTTACCTTTTGCGCAACGCCGACAATCTCGGCACCATATGGCTTGTATGGCTTACCAACATAGCGGGTCAGTGTTTTATAAGCGAACAAAAAGGCTCGCGTATTGTTGTCCTTGTCTTTCGCTTCAGCACTGAGAATATCGACGGGCCAATTTTGACCCATATATTTTTGAACTTGGTTGACGGAGCACAACTTGCCGCGGTTGATCTCGGCAAGTCCGCGCAGAATGAATCTCCTAGTCACGCTTTTCAGGCGAGTTTTTGCAGAGGCGGATGCATCGGCGTAATACGCCTGCCCTACTCTGTATGCTGTTTTGCAAGTGCGAAAAGCCTCGACCATAGATGGCGTGAACAAAGTCCTGTGCATGAAGCACCCCTTCACCAAGCTACCCGTACGTTTGTATGTCATACCAATATATAGTATGACAATCAAGGCGGTCAAATGAAATCACATCTTGACTGCCGTCTTTTTCTCTACGATCTGATCTTGCCCGCTCTCGATTGAACGAAACACGCACCAGCACTCAATCGCAAGACACGAAAACCACCCGACAAGACATCCAACGCATAGACGATCGATACCCACCCTTGCGAACACCCTCTATAAAAAACGTACAGTTTCGGCTCGCAACGCCGCTTTTGCGAATTTATCTTGCGGCGAGCGCGGAAGTCAACAGCCGCGCAAGGGCTCTGAGAGCGCCGCTGACAGTCGGGCCGAAAATGCACCGTTGCCTATCCTTTAGATAGAATATGTTTTCCGCTGAACTATTTGGGCAATTTTTACGTCTATAAAAAAGTCGCCCTTAGAATTAGTGCTCGCACGTATACGCACGCACTCGCCTACACAGGTACAAGAACGTGTTCGCCACCCGCGCAGTCACCGGTATGCAACCTTACACAGTCTCGCAACTGACTGTGCTGATCAAGGACGTGCTCGAGCAGAGGTTCGACAACATCTATGTAGTAGGGGAAGTTTCCAACGCCAAAGTTTATCCGTCCGGACACTGGTATTTTTCACTGAAAGACCAGGAGGCTACTTTACCCTGCGTTTGCTTCAAGAACGCCAATTCATCAATCAAGTTCAAACTCGAAGACGGACTGATGATAGTCGCTCGCGGCAAGCTTAGCGTCTATCCACCGCGCGGTTCCTACCAAATGATCGTCACCGGTCTTGAACCAGTAGGAATTGGAGAGTGGCAACTGGCCTTCAATCAACTGGCGGAAAAACTGGAAAGAGAAGGATTTTTTGCTCCGGAAAGAAAGAGAGCAATACCGATTTTTCCTCGTCGGATAGGCGTGGTGACCAGTCCGGTCGGGGCGGCACTGAGAGACATTCTTCATACACTGAAAAGACGAAATCGCTCAGTCAATGTAATTATCTCGCCGTGCAAAGTGCAGGGAGAAGGCAGCGTCGAGGAAATCGCACGCGCCATCGCGGTTCTCTCTGACATGGAAGATGTCGATGTCATCATCGTTGCGCGCGGCGGCGGATCAATTGAAGATCTCTGGTCGTTCAATACCGAGCTTGTCGCTCGTGCTGTTCTTTCCTCATCGGTTCCGGTCATATCCGGCGTCGGACATGAAACCGACGTCACCATCTGCGATCTCGTAGCCGACATGCGCGCGCCTACACCTACTGCAGCAGCCGAATTGGTCGCCAAAGGCACAGTCGAACTCATGGATAAGTGGGGCTTGCTCGACCGGCGTCTCAATTCACTGATGACCGAAAAGCTAGCTTTAGTGCGGCGGCAAGTGGAAAGACTGAGCCCTCTCAATTCGTTGATACGCTATGCCGAACGACTGAAGCACTTAAAAGAAAGAGTCGTGTCACGCAGGCAAACCCTCAACTCGCGCCTGGACATGCAATTTGCGGCCGCCCAGCACATGCTCAAAACAAGTCGTGAAAAGCTGGCTGCGCTCGGTCCATTGAATGTTCTCAGTCGCGGCTTTTCGGTTCTGCGAAAAGCCGATAAATCAGTAGTTCGGTCTTTCAGCGAAGTAAAACCTGGCGAACAATTGGAAGCTCTGCTGCACGAAGGCAAACTGAAAATCACAATCGAATCGATAGACGAAAAATGGTGATAGTTAACAGGGGGTGAGCAAGATGACAAAGACAATTGATTTCGAAACTTCCTTGAAAGAACTCGAGCAAGTTGTTTCAGAACTGGATGGCGAAATAAAACTGGAGCGCGCCCTCAGTCTTTTCGAGCGCGGCATGGAATTGAGCACTCAGTTGGAATCATTTTTGAAAGTTGCCGAGCAAAAGGTGGAGATTCTTCGCCGCCAAGCCGACGGCACTTATACGACAGAACTCTTCGACGACAAAAATCTGGAAGCCGCCGGCGACCAATAAACATTCCTGCACCGGTCGTAACTAATGAAACCATGCCGTTTTTAGTCAGGCAGGAAATTTTCCAATTGAAGCAAGACCCTGATTCTGCGCGGGAAAGCGTATAAATAACTGATTTTTGGGGTTCGCGCCAAAATCCCAAAACGCCACCCAGTTCAGAGTCTCCCCCTCGCGGGGGATTCTTGACAGACATCGTGAGCGAAAGTTAAGCTTGAAACATGCGGCGGAGTCAGGCCTGTTTTTGCCAGGGTGCTGCCCACTTAAATGTTCGTTTCTTACTCGGACCGGAAACTCACCGACTTACATATTACGGGTGAAAAAAAATGCGAAAAATTGTGAGGGGCCAATTGCCAGTTTTGCCGGAAGGCAGGCGGCAGCGGGGCAATATGATCGCACTGGTGGCGGCCATAGGCGCCGGCTTGTTAGTGGCTCTGCTCCTGTTCGCTCTAGCCTATACACGGTTATTGGGCGGCAATCAGGAACAGAAAACCGCCATTGAAGCTGCATCGCTTGCAGCGGCAAAAGATCTGGGACGCATAGTAATGAAAGACGACCATTTTGGCTGGGTCAGCTTGTCCGACTATGCACCGACAGGGTCCATGACCAAGGCTCCAGATGGTTTCTATCAGCCTGTTTACAGCATGAATACAATCCTAGCTTCCATTCGCCTGGATCTGATCATGGCTGACCAGGTTTCCGCGGCAACCGGCACGCCAAGCTCGATGGTGACATGGAGAAACCTGGCGAACCGAGACTACACTGCGGCGATGACTGCAAAAAACAATCTCGCCAATCTTTTGCAAAACTCCCTTCTGCCGGGCGGAGACCCCAATGCAAAAGACATTCATGGAGCTTTGGTACAGCCATACAACAGTGCTGAAGCAGCGTACAAACAAAACAACATCAGGCAGACCGGCGGTTCGGCTTATGTAAATGGTTCGCTCAAGCTGTCGCTCGGTTGTCTGGACGGCGGTTCGGAAACAACAGTAAAAATTCCCACACCCAATTCGAAAGCTGCTCTGGGTGGCGCTCCCACACAGAACGGTAAATACATGTCGTACACGAATTACCGATACGACGGCAAAGACTTCGTTTTCACTGCTGCTGGTTCGACGATCAAATTGGTCGATACCAAAAAATTCAGAACCACTCTCGGGCTGCCCTATTACATCCCTGCGATCGTAATGGCGGAAGCAGATCAAAAGTTCTTTGAAAACGGTGACACGACGAAAGCGGCGCGCATTGTTCACTCCGTATCCTGCGCGCAACCAGCTTGCGTTCCAGACCCTAGACCGGCTCCCGGTATGTTCATTGCCGATTTCATCGACGGTGATGTACCTAAATCGATCGAAAGGCCCTCAGATCTCCTCAATCAAAGTCAATTGACCGGCGGTCCCAACCCCGCATCAATGAAGACTCCGATAGGCGGAGACTACAACGGACCGGGAAGCGCTGGAACACTCGTATCAGATTCTTCGCTGGGTTCTTCCTCAATGCCTCCTGCAAACGGAATGGCAGCCGCGATTCACGATTGGCTGAGACAGGGTGGACATAAAGTCAATATCGACTCTGTTATCGCAATGCTCAGCGGAACAGGACTGCCGTCAGGCAGATTCATGCCCAACAAAATGTACAGATGGATCATCGACCAAAACGGCAATATTCAGGTCAACGAATCGAACGGATCTAAAGAACCGTACATCGCGGTTTCTGAAAACCAGCTATACATGGAATGCACGGACGCACTCGATGAGGTCGATGCATCCCTTCCTCCACCCGGAAATAAGACTTCACCTTGGGCCGTCTACATGAAAGACGAATGCCGCAAGTGGGGCGAAATCGCTGGTGGACAGCACGCCGGTCAACCACTTCCAGTAGACGGAACCCCTCTCGGTTCTTACAACTACTCCGAAAAATGGATCGCTTGCTTGCCTCAAGCATTGCCCGACACTGCAATCGCCATGAACGGCAAGAGCGGCACGGTTAAATTCGGCGAGATGGGAGCAACGGGTTCCGGCGCCAATGACAGAAGTGGTGGCACGATAGCTACCACACCCAGCACGGTTCACAGACTCGATGATTTTGCAGAACCGGGTGTGATGGCACTCAACTATCAGTACACATCAGGCTCTCCAGCGGCCGGCGTGATGCCGAATGTCTATCTGAAGAACGGTGCAGTAGTCACCGTCCGCTTCAGAATAGAACTGGCAAACGTAGCCACACCTACCGTTGAAGGTCACGTAAAGAGATGAGGATTTAACCCACCAAACGCACAACAAGATCCCCCAACTCGGGACGGTAAAAGAGCCAGGCGTACCTGGCTCTTTCACTTTTGTAAGGCGGCGCTTTCCTTTCGAACCGCGGCGAACGCATCTTCAATCGTCTTATCAACTTGCTCGCGACGATCTTCGCTCAGGCATAGCTGGTCATATTTTGACGATACCTTTTCCGCCTCGCCGGCTGTTTTTCCCAGGTAGAACGCAGACAGTTCCTGACCGGCAAATTGCAATGCGTAGCTCAATGCTTGCTTTTGATTATTGCCCATGCCTTCGAATCGTTTGCCGAATACTTTAGATGCAGCCTCTTGCGCCAGCGGTTTGGCATCCGCGTAAATCCTTCGGCATATTTTCACATGGCCATTTTCATGCTCGATGACGTATTTCGGCGCCTTGTTTGAGATGAATGTTGTGATCGGCAAACCCAATTCTAAACGAGCCGCCCTTATCTCCAACCAAACGTGATAGCCGTTTACTTTATTCTTTTCGTCATTTTTTTCATCCACTATTGTGAAAGACAGTTCGGGATTGATTTTAAAATTCCAGTCAGTGTGCGCCGCTTCGTGATTTCCGGCAGCTCCTCTCAGCTTTCTTTCTTCCACATCATTCAGAGTTCTTACTTTCACATCAGGCGCGCGCACCACTATTTCCGCGCGCGGTTTTGCATTTTCCGGCTGCGTTTTTACCGGTATTGCGCTTTCTTGATTCGTGCATGAGCAAAGGCTGCCGGTTGCAAGCAGCGCCAATGCCACTGTTGCCGAATTGGGAGCACATGGAAATTTCAGCATCATTCGGGTTTAACGGAAAAGTCGTCAAAGTAGACCAGACTATCGGCTTTCGACCACAATCCAATGCGACCGTCGATCGGCTCATTGTGCTCGAAATCGAAAACGAGATTGCCGTTGAGCGTGGCCTGAATTTTCTTTCCGCGCACCGTCATTGAAAGCGCAAACCACTGCCCTGGCGGAGTGTTTATTTTGTAGACCCACTTGACCGGACTGCGTTTGCCCTGGACATACTTCCACAAAACGATATTGTTCTCCAGACAGTTGGCTCTGAGAATCAGGTAATCGCCGTTCGGCTTCAAATTGAACGCAATGCCGGCACACTGGTCTATGCGACCGGCAACACCTTTGAATCGAAATGAGATTGCCCCGCTTTTGAAATTGTCGACAGTTTTGCAAACTGTAAGCGGGAAATAGGCAAAAGTCTGGACACGATCGAGAAACTCGGCATAGCGAGAGCCATATAAAGCTCTAGACTTATCGGCAATGCCAACCGACACTTTGCCCTTGGACCACTTGCGCCCATCCACGCAATAAACTTTATTGCCTTTGTCATCGCTTACATACCAATCTCCCACCATAGCTGCAAATGCTTTCGGCTCCTGACCCACCTTATCTTTTTCAAAATCGTCTTTGTAGACTTTTGATGCCGGTGCAGCAGCAAATGCCGGCAGATAGACCAGTGACAGAAAGAGCGCGCCCAGCAAAGCTGAAATGCGTTTTTTTACCTTATTGCCGTCAGACATTACTCACACTGCCCTTTTTGTCGAAGAAACCTCTGCGATCCCATCCATAGCAAAAGAATACAACCTGGCATAAACACATAGAATAAAAATCGGAATTGTCCGGCATCGGCTTTGACAGGGTGCCCCGGATAAGGTGAATCGACCTCCCCTTCCAGACGTGTTCCGGTCAAAAAGTGCAGGACTTCCAGAGCCCGGGGAGCGCCGACATCATGGCTCTGCAGGCGCACA
>Ga0268299_1001273_pt1 | contig 48170 bp, 39 predicted proteins | sample NOBtaG_FD_193484 | JGI IMG/M metagenome (GOLD analysis project Ga0268299, IMG submission 193484) | Activated sludge microbial communities from bioreactor in Nijmegen, Gelderland, Netherland - NOB reactor | ecosystem: Engineered > Bioreactor > Aerobic > Activated sludge | place: Netherlands... | reverse complement strand
TTATCAATTTATCCTATTAATCTTACGCATTTTTTAGGATAAATCTTTCCGTACATACCTATCTTCTTTATTCTCAACTATTCAGCTTTTTTTGCTGAATACCCTCTGCCACGTCAATTATTCCTACTCCCGGGGGTTCAACTGCCGATGAATACAGGCTTAAAACCCCAGTTTTGGCTAACCTTATGCTGAATTAGGAATTGTACGACGTGAAAACGCTAAGATTAAAACATATGATTTCCTGCTTGTCAACGAAAATAAACGACTTATCAATTTTGGCTAACCTCGATTTTCCTAACAAGATGTTGCACCTCCATAAAATATGGTTTAACCCCTTTATCTACAACATCTGTAGACACACCATTCTTTAATATTTTTTCTCTGCAATACGTAAGAATACAAAGCTAATTACTTTATGTAATATAATTAGTATTAATTCTAACTTTTTAGATTTTTATAGATCAATGCCTAAGCGTCCACACTTAAGATGTAAGCCTCGACGAGTTAAACCTAATTCTCTAGCTGTGCGGGAAATATTGTTTTCATTACGCTTAAGCGTTTCGGTTAAAATTTGTCTTTCTACTTCATCAATAGCTTCCGCTAAAGTAGTATTTCTAGGGATAGTAATTGCACCTGTTTTACCTAGCATAACCCATTCGGGGCGAGTAGATACTTGACGTTGAAAATTAACTATTTCTGGCGAAAGGTCTTCTAAAACCACAATATGTTTATCATCAGCATAAGCAACGACTCTTTCAATTTCATTTTGAAGCTGTCTTATATTACCCGGCCAATTATAGTTAAGTAATTTATCAGCCACTTCTTCAGACAACTTGACAGATTTGTCCATTCTTTCGGCAAAAGTTTTTAAGAAACTTTCTGCTAAAGGTAAGATTTCTTCTCGTCGCTCTCTAAGTGGAGGAATTTGTATGCGGATTACGTTGAGACGATGAAAAAGGTCTTCACGAAATAACCCTAGGCTAACTTGTTTTTCTAAATCTCGGTTGGTAGCAGCTAAAACCCGGACATTAACCTTTGTTGGTCGATCATCGCCTAGGGCGTGGACTTCGCCTTCTTGCAAAAATCTAAGCAGTTTAGGCTGAATATCTAAGGGAAGTTCACCTATTTCATCCAAAAATAATGTCCCACCTTCTGCTGCACGAACTACACCACGTTGATCGCTAGTTGCACCAGTAAAAGCACCTTTGCGATGACCAAATAGGCGACTTTCTACTATATCTTTTGCTACAGCAGCACAGTTAAAAGGAACAAAATCTCTATCTCGTCGCTCGCTTTCCAAATGTACAGCGCGGGCAATTAATTCTTTGCCTGTGCCGGATTCACCAGTAATTAAGACAGTAACATTATTAGAGCGAATTTTATGTATATGAGCTAAAACAGATTTCATAGCTGGACTAGCAACTAAAAAGCCAGACATTGAGCTAAGACAGCGCAATGATGTAGGGTCAAAATCTTTAGTGGTTTTAATACGTTCTCTTAATGTATTTATTTCTAAACTTTGTTCTGCAAGTCTAACAATGGAATTAAGTTGGCTTAGCCTACGCTCATTAGGTATTTGTCCTGCAACAACATAAAGAAGTAATTTTTGCTCACGGTCTGAAAACTCTTTGACTATATGTTCTGGTGCTAAGGCACGGCTTCCATTAAGTTGTAAGCGGATTTTATCATAAATTCTAGCGATATTACTTAAAGGATTACCCTGACTAATAATAGGATTAAAATCTGTTGTTTCTGTTATTTCAAAAATTATAACAGTGCTAGCAGCCATTAAATCACGAGCAATTGCAGTAAGTTCACGAAGCAGTAATTCACGTTGATGTGTTGCTTCCATCAATCTTTCTATTAAAAAGCTATCAAAATTAACTGCGGCAAGGGTTTTTTCTGCTGCAACTACACCTTGGCGGGGAAGTTCACTAAATAGTTTTGCTGCTTTTTCTTGCAGTTTTGTTACTCCTAGTTCAACAAAAATATTTTTTGCTGCTAGTAGGTTGGTTTCTGCTAGAACAATATCGCCAAGTTTATATAAAACCCTTGCTAACTCAAGTTGTGAAAGGGCTGTTTGATAAACTGATTTAGTTGTATTAAAACAAGAAATACTTTGATCAATAGCATAACGTGCGCCGCTAAGATCTCCCATTGCAGCACGAGTGCGGCCTAAAAGCCGTTGAGAATAGCCTGAAAGCTCTAAGTCTGCTTGTTTATCTAATTTTGCTCGTGCCATTTTAAGAAAGTCTTCTGCCGTTCGATATTCTTTTTTTTCTAGGTGCATTTCTGCTAGCACAAGATAGGAAATCGCCGCATGTTTAGTTACTTTAGAATTAAAAGTTAGTTGCAAGGCTCGTTTGGCATAATCAAAAGCTTCGTTATGTTTGTTTTGAGCTAATAAAACTAGAGCTAGATAGCGAAATGACTCAGCTAAAGGAGTCTTAGTTTTTATTTGCATTAGCAGATCTATGGATAAGCTTATCTCTTTTTCTGCTAAATCATATTTTTCTTGAAAGTAATGTAAATAACCTAGAGTTTGTAAAGCTATGGCCTCATCACGTCGGTTTTTTGCTTCTTTAGAAAGGTTTAAACCACGAGTTAATATTTCTTGGGCTTCTTTCCAATTTCCTAATCTAATTAGGTTTTTCCCTAGGTTACTATAAGCAACTCCTAAAAGTCTTTTATGTCCAACATTTTCTAAATGTTCAATTGCTAGTTCATAACAGCGGGTAGCGGCTTCTATTTCGCATTGGTCAAAATAGACAGCAGCTAAATTTATTTGTAAAGCTCCTTGAAGTATATGATCCGTAGAGCTTTCAGCTAAATTAATTGCTCCTAAGAAATTTTCTTTAGCAGTTGTTAATTGACCTTCTTGATAATCTATTAGCCCAAGCCTTAGGTATGTTTGAGCTAATGCATGAGTGTCGCCAGCCCGACGTTGATAATCAATTGCTTCCAGCAAATGATCACGAGCAATTTTATATTCTTCTATTTCAACAATATAAGTACGACCTAGGGCATGATAGGCTTCTCCAACACCAGACTCAAAACCTATGTCCTTAAACTCTTTTAAGGCTTGATTTAATAATGCTATTGCTCTAGGGTGATCCCCTAGCCAACTATAAACCCAACCTAGCCTTAAATTTACATTTCCTCTAACTTGAATAGAAAGTTCCTCTTTTGCACCAGTTTGTTCATATTTATTTAATACTTTTAATGCTTCGCGGTATTGATTCATATTTTCCAAACACTTGGATAACATACAGCGAACAATACATTCTTGTTCTGTTGGCAAGTCAGTTTCAAGAATTTCTAAAAAATGTCGGCTTGCTTCCTGATCAGCATTACGACGTAGCGCAGCCTCGCCAAGAAAGATTTTTTCTTGTACAGATAGCGTGTTTTTTGTTTCTACTGGTGACATAAAATTGATAGGCTTTAAGATATTATTTTAAGATATTTCGCCATTTGATTTTTAGCTTAAATAACTCTTGGTGCCAACCCTTGATTTATATTTATGCAAAAAAATGGATAAATTTTTAGCTAAAATTAAGTTCAATGATTATAATTGCTTATTACTCATCTTGTTAGAAATTAAAAATCAGGTCTTTTAAATCTTATGAAAATTATTATTGCTGAAGATGATGTAATGAGTGCCAGAATCCTAGAAATTTTTTTTGTTAAACAAGGTATTAAAGTTTCCATAACAACTAATGGAGAAGATGCTTTAGCACTCCTAAAAACACAACATTTTGATGTTTTGTTAACTGATTGGATGATGCCTAAAATGGATGGTATAGAGCTTATACGCCAGGTAAAAGCCTCTATTTGTCCATTACCTATAATTATTATGTTTACTGCTGTTAGCTCCCAAAATGCTAAGAAAATTTTGTTTAACTTAGGTATAAATGACTATATTGTTAAACCTTATAAGCCAATTGATGTACTAGAATGTATAAAAAAATTTTTTCCTAATTAATTTTCACTACATTTCACACATAATTCTATAAATACCTCAACATAAGATTGTTTATAAAAACTCTGGAAATAAATGCAAACTTCTACCAACTTTTGTGAACTAATATTTTAAAGTTACGTTAACGGTGTTAACTAACTTGAAGGCGTTAAATAAATCACAACAATATCTCATAAAAAAGTCAAATAAGGGGTCAATATGAAAAAAGTATTTAATTTAGTAATGGTATTAGTAGCAAGTGTAGTATTTTTCAATGGATTAGCATATGCTGAAGGAAAAAGTAAAACAGTAGATATTAGTAAAGATGTAATAGTCAATGGAACAGAAGTAAAAAAAGGTAAATATGAAGTAACATTTGATGAAGAAAAGCAAGAAATTAGTATTTGGAAAGGTGATAAATTAGTAGCTAAGTCTAATGCTCGTAAAGGTTTACTTAAAAACAAAGCGGCTGTTAATCAATTAATGACTACTAAACAAAACCAAAATGATATGCTTAGAGGCATTATTTTAGCTGGTGAGCAAGAAACCATTTTAATTAGCCCTGATAGCACAGTTAATGCTGCTCCTCAACAGTAACTAACTTTTTAATAAGGAAAGTTTATAGACTATGGAAAAGCTTATTATTGGAATTATTGTAATTGTTGGGCTAATAAATTTTTATCCAATAGTAGGGATTTTTTCTAGTGAAATTTTATTTAACTTATATAAAATAGACTCTATTAGTAATGATGTTCTTATACTATTAAAACATAGAGCTATTTTATTTGGTTTGTTGGGTGGGTTTATTATTTATTCAGCGTTTAAGCCAGAATTACAGATCTGGGGCATTATTCTAGGATTAGCAAGTATGTTGCCATTTATTGTAATTGCTCTATTTACAGGAAATTATGGTATTGGTATTCAAAAAATAGTAGTTGCAGATGCTATTGCTTTGGTTGGATTAATTATTGCGTTAGTGCTACGGTTCCTAAAAGCTGGAAGTGCTATATAACTTACAATAATTTAGACCTAGTTGCTAATCTTTAGCAAAAAAGCATTGATTGGACTAAATTAACCAAAAATGAATCTCCATTGATTTAGTTTATCTACCTATCAGCAATAGCTTATTTGTATTTGCAAGCAGCGGAGTATAATTTTTCTACTTAGTAAAAATCACAAGTTGAAGGAGAAAAACATGGAGCAACGCAAACTAGGCAACCAAGGCTTAACAGTTTCAGCAATTGGCTTAGGTTGTATGGGAATGTCTGAATTTTATGGGGCTTCTGATAAGTCAGAATCTTTAGCTACAATTGCCCGCGCTTTAGAATTAGGAATTAATTTCTTTGATACGGCTGATATGTATGGCCCATTTGTTAATGAAGAATTATTGGGAGAAGCTGTTAAAGGTTGTCGTGATAAAGTAGTTATAGCAACTAAGTTTGGAATTATGAGAGGTGAGGATAAATCTTTTCTTGGTGTAAGTGGAAAACCTGAATATGTCCGTTCAGCTTGTGAAAATAGCTTACGCCGTTTAGGTGTAGAAGTAATAGACCTTTATTATCAACATAGGGTTGATCCAGAAACTCCAATTGAAGACACTGTTGCAGCTATGGCAGAGCTAGTTAAAGAAGGAAAAGTAAAATATTTAGGACTCTCTGAAGCAGGCCCGGAAACTTTACGTCGTGCTTGTAAGATTCATCCAATTTCAGCACTTCAAACAGAATATTCTTTATGGACACGCGAGCCAGAAGATAAAATTTTGGCAACTTGTCGAGAGCTAGGAATAGGTTTTGTAGCTTATAGCCCTTTAGGGAGAGGTTTTTTAAGTGGTGAAATTAAGAAATTTGATGATTTAGCCGCTGATGATTACCGTAGAATGTCGCCACGTTTTCAAGGTGAAAATTTCCAGAAAAATTTAGATTTAGTAAAACATATTGAGCAACTTGCTAAAGAAAAAGACTGTAACGCTTCACAACTTGCTTTAGCCTGGGTGCTTGCCCAAGGAAAAGATATTGTTCCTATTCCTGGAACAAAAAGATGTAAATACTTAGAGGAAAATGCTGCTGCATTAAGCATAGAATTAACTGAAAGCGATTTAGCAAAAATAAATGAAATATTACCAGCAAATAGCGCGGCAGGTTTAAGATATCCAGAAATGTCAATGCGTTTTATTAATCAATAACCATTAATAATACTTAAGATAAGCTTTTGGGAAGGTAGAAATTTCTATCTTCCCAAAGTTTATTGAATAACAATATCTAATTTAGTATCGCCTTTAATTTCAATTTCTGTATATTTATTTCCGTTAACAAATACAGAAACTTTCTCACCTACTTTTGTTTGAAAATCTATCTTGTAGTTGCCTTTTTCGTCTATTTGTGCGGTTTTGCCATAATCCCAGCTAGTGTTAATAATTAAAGCTTTTTTATCAGTGTTTTTTTGCTCAGTAGATTTATTTTTATTTTTATATGTTACTGTCCCATATAAAGAATCGGCTAATACTAAAGTAGATAGTAGTAAGATCAATAAAGAAGCATTAAAAAGTTTTAACATCAAAACTCCTTAAATTATTAGTTAGATTAATAAATTAGAATGTTGATTTTTGTTGCTAAATCAAACAAGTGGTTTAGTTTAGCATAGTTAGAAGGTAGTAGCGAAGAAGAAAATTTTATGCGGATGAGAGGACTTGAACCTCCACCAACCGAAGTTGACAGCGTCCTGAGCGCTGCGCGTCTGCCATTCCGCCACATCCGCAAAGTGCCAGCAAATATAAAAGATTTTAACTTTTGTAGCAAGTTTGAATAACAATTTTTTTCCGCGTTAAAAAATATCTTGTCTCTATAAGTTTTTGATAGAATTAAACTTAGTCCAGCCTTAAAAGACTAGGCTATTAATGACCCTTAACAGGGTTAAAAGTTATATATTGCTGTATTTTTAATAACTTATGCTATTACAAAGCAGTTTACTGTCTGAACAAACATTTATTTTTTTACATCAACATTTGATTCGGCTAGGTATTTGGGCATTATTTAGTATTATTCTTGGTATCGTAATTTTACTAGCAAAAAGACAAAACCTAGCAGCACAACATTTTAGCCTTCAATTTATCGTTTGGGGTGCTATTGATGGAATAATTGTGCTTTTTGGGCTAGGTGACAGTTCCCGTCCAGATTTAGTTGCTGCAATTAAGCTTAGAGAATTTCTTTGGCTAAATGAAGGTTTAGATATTGGTTATGTAGCTGTAGGCATTACACTAATAATCATTGGCCGATGGTCAAAAGTTAATTCTGCTAGTTTGGTTGGTGCTGGTTTAGGTGTAGCAATTCAAGGATTTCTACTGCTTTTACTAGATGGTGTGCTACTTTGGCAATTACCTAATATTTCTGACTGGATCAAGCCATAAAATAGCTACAAATATTTTAATATTATTTTTTGCCGGTTTTTTCAATTTTCTTGTTAACACTTTTCTTTGTTCTAACGTCTCTTAGTTAAAATTCTTTTAAAGACCAAAAAAGAAAAGGTTTTGAAAATTTCATGGTAGAGCAAGTCATTGAAATAGCTCCAAGAAGTAATAATAAAGACCAACCCGCGCTAGAACCTTCACTTTCAGACTTAGTTAGTGATGCACGTTTAGGTAATCGCATGGCATTTGGTGAGCTTTACCGACGGTTTGCCCGTATGGTGCATGGCGTTATACTGGCAAATGCTCCAGCAAATGTAGCAGACGATCTAGTTCAAGATGTTTTTCTAACTGCGCTTAATCAGCTAGCTAATCTACGTATTAATCAAGCTTTTGGCGATTGGTTAGCAACCATAGCCCGTAATCGTGCAATAGATTACAACCGCCAAAGTAAAAAAGTCCTGGAGTTAGCTCAAAAACCTATTTCTACAAATACATCAAAACTAGAAGCTACAGCTATATTAGCTGTAATTCATAGCCTACCTGATTGTTATCGTGAACCTCTAGTTTTACGTTTAGTGGAAGGGATGACAGGGCCTGAAATTGCCGAGCAAACAGGCTTAACACCTGATTCAGTAAGAGTTAATTTACATCGAGGAATGAAATTATTGCGTAGCAAGTTAGAAGAAAGGGACAACAATGAGTGACTATCTTTGGGATAAATCAGGAAAACCTGATCCAGAAATTGAGGAATTAGAAAAAGCTCTAGGAAGCCTTAAATATAAAGAGCAGCCATTTAATTATCCTGTTAAAGCAAAACCAGAGGGTTTGTCTATAAAATTACTAATAGCAGCCTGCTTAGTATTAGCTCTAACTGTTGGTTTGTTGCAAATTTTTATAACTCAAACTAATCAAAAGCTTTCTTCTACTACAACTATGCCCACAAAATTAACAACAGAACCAGCAATTGATGGCAAAAAATCAGCCGAGCAAGTTATTTTTGCTCTTAGCATAACTAATGCTGAACTAAAAAAAATTCAGACAAAAATTTCTAAAAGAAAAAATTTTAATTAATAAGGAAAACATATGAAAAAAGGAACAAAAATCTCTTTAACCTTAATCAAATTAATTTGTTTTATTACTTTGCTAGTTACTACAGCCAAAGCTCAGGATGGCAGATTACAGCTTGATAGCTTAAATCATTTGGATACAAAAGCCGAAGAAGTGGTAAATATTTCATTAGACCAAAATATGCTTAAAACTGCTGCAAATTTTCTAGACATAAAAGATCCAGCTAAAAAGGCTGAACTTGAAGAATTAGTTAAAGATTTAAAGGGAGTATACATTAAGGTTCTTGAATTTAATAAACCTGGTGAATATTCACTTTCAGAATTTGATGTCATCAAAAGCCAATTAAGAGAACCTATCTGGTCAAAATTATTTGATAGTACAAATAATAATGGCAAAGAATTTGCCCAAGTTTATACAATGAACCAAGGCGGTAATATTACAGGATTAGCTATTATTGCTGCTGAAGAAGATGAATTTGTGGTTATAAATATTATTGGTTCAATTAGTTTAGAAAAACTCAAAAAGCTCCAAGGCAATTTTGGAATTCCAGATTTTGATGGGCTTAAGAAAAAATCTAAAGAAAATAAAAAAGTACAAAAAAACTTTTAGTTATTTGGTAAAGTAGTTAAGAGTTTTTTCTTAACTACTTCTGTTTGCAATAACATATAGACCATTACTGCACCAATAACTAAAAAAGCACCCAACGCTTGCCAGCCAGATTTTAATGGCTCACTTAGTAAAACTGCACTTAAAACCAATGCGGCTACAAGCCTTGCTCCCATCAAGCTAGTAAAAAGTGCTGCTCCAAGTAAACTTAAACTATTGATTTGGATTAAGTTACCAGCAATTAAGTTAACTACTAGTAAAGCAATAAAAAGTCCCCACATTTCCCAAGACATTCTTAGCCAACTATACCAATTTTCTTGCAAGAAAAAGCTAGCAACAAAACCTGTCAACATTAAAACTACACTTTGTTGAGCAAAAAGCACTACTGAGCTTATTTTATGGCTAGTTTGCTCATAGCGAGTTAGCAAAACATAAAAGGCTAAAAATATATTGGAAAACATTGCTAAACTAATTCCAATAGTATCGTTTAGCTTCCATTCATCTTGGAAAATACTTAAAGAAGGTTCTCTAAGAATTACTAAAATAGAACCTAAGCTAGAAACAGTTAAAGCTGAAAAAGTATAAGGTGGTATTTTTTCGCGAAAAAACGCCCGTCCAACTATTGCAACAACAAATGGAGTAAGTAAATTAATTAATTGTACATAAGAAGCACGAGTAGCTTGGATAGAAAGAATATTTGTCACCATTCGCACTGCACCAACAAACATTAGTAGCCAGGCACTACGATTTTTTAACGACTGTGTCCAAGAATGTTTAACTAAAACTGGAGACATTAAAATTAGAACTCCAGTATAACCAACTGCAACTAAAGCAAATGGAGGGAGAACTAAAAGCAGTTTTTTAGCAATTACTGGATAACTACCCCAAATTAAGTGCGCACTTAAACCTAAAAATAGACCAAAGACTAAAGATTTATTTAATAAATTAGGGTTATTACTCAAGTTTTACATCCGTAGAGAATTTCTTATAATCGCTATATTTTTGATTTACTCGGTTAGTAAATTTTTTCTCAACAAATTCACTAGAAGCTTCTATGGGAAGTAAAAAGCTATCTTCGCCTAGTGTGACATAAGCATAATCTACAGCATAGGAAAGAGACTCTAATCCTTTAGGCAATTTTTTTTCTTGGTACTCAATTCTTAAAGGGACTAAAGTTTCTGTGTCTATCCAGGCTTGTCCAACTTGTTCAGAAGCAAGGCGTTTACCTTCAAAAAAATAATATTGTTGGTTAACTATTTTACTAGTAAATTTAAGTAAATAAGTATTTCGGCCTCTTAAGATATGAAAATTAGTATCTAGGTCAAAGCTAAAATCTTTTTGGTCACGCGAAGCAAAATGAGAAACTAAAATTGAGCTAAAAACCCCATCAACTTGAGGGCCACGAGGCTTAAATTTATCAGACTTAACAGTTTTACCATTAATTGATTGAACTTGTCGATATTCTTGGAAATCTAGTTGTGTACGACCTTTTTTTGTTAGCTCAAGTTGGCGACCTGTTAAGCGAGAAACAATTTCACTACTTTCTAAAAGTTTTCCTGAAGGTTTTTGGTAACTTTCCTGCAAGATAGTTTCAGTAGCAATAAAATCAGGCAAGGATTTTTCAAAGCTATCTGCTCGGCTAGCTAAAGCAACCAGGATTTTTTCTAGCGTTTCTGGGTCTGTTGGGTTTTGTGCAAGTATAGCAATAACAGCAAAAAAACATAATCCAATGGTTAATAATGATTTCTTTAAGAGTTTTTCTATCATCAATTTTCTGAAGTTGGTTTAGGTAACTTAAACCAAAACCTTGATCCTCCTTGATTAAGCGGCAAATAGCCTATTGTCCCACCCCATTGTTCAATCATCATTCGACAAAAATAAAGCCCTAAGCCTATTTTTCCTCTATATTTACCTATTTGATAAAATTTTTGAAAAAGATGGCCTACCATATCTGAAGCAATACCTACTCCTTGATCATCAACATTAACATTAACAAAATCGTCTTCTAACTCTAAGGTTACTGTTACAGTAGAGTTTTTAGGACTATAGCGTAAGGCATTTTCTAGTAAATTAGAAAATATTCTTGTAAGTCGTGAATATTCACCTACTACTAAGTAATTTTTCTTATTTTGAATATTTGGAAAAATCTCCAAGTTTACTTGTTTTAAGGCAAAAGCAGGTTGAAGACTTTCAATAACTTCTTGTAAACAAAGTAGTAAATTAGGTGCTTTGTTAATATTGCTTGAGAAATTATTTAATGATGCAACTTCAGCAGCAAATACATCTAAGACTTCTCTAATTAATTTTGCTTGTTTATCAGCTTGATTTAGGCCAATAGTTACTAGTTCTTTTGCTTCATTGCTAAGCTCTTCTAAGGAAATTAATGATAACGCGCCTTTCATACTATTTAGAGGGGTATTTAAGTCATGTATGATGCAATGAAGTAAAATTTCTTTTTTCTGAATTTCTTTAGAAAGCTGATAATACTTTAAGCTAATTTCTCTGCCTGTTTGAATTAAATAATGTTTTTCTTCATAGGAGATGCGAGAAAATTCAATTAGTAAAACTTTTTTTTGTTCTTTTTCTAAAAAAAGTGCTACGGCTTCTAAGTAATATTCTTTACCTACGTTATTAGTTTCAATCCAAAGACCTGATTTTAAGTGTCCTGATTTGGTATGTTTCCAAAAGTCTTCTGCATCTATTAAAAAATTATCTAAAAAAGGGGAAACTCCTTCTAGGTTTACCTCTTTTGACTCAGAAATAACGTTTGGGTAAATATCTGGAAACCAATCAGGCAAACTACCAAGTAACTTAAATAGTTCTGTGTCTAGTCGTTCTAGTGCAACAACATTTAGAGCTACCAAAAGTTCTTCCATCGTTACTATATCCTCTTGACTACCAAGCTTTGCTATCATTGTTGTGATAAACCCAAGAAAAAACAGGAATTGGTTGGTTATTTATTATTAAATTTCTTGGAGAAAATTTTGTTTGTAGTTCTGCTAGTTTTTGAAATGTCGTTTCATCTATTAAAATTTCCTTAGCTTCTGCTTGACGTTCTAAATTGGCTGCTAGTTTTACAGGTTGTCCAAGTGCAGCTAGAAATTTTTGCTCTTTACCATTAATTATACCTAAAGAAATTGTACCAGAAGCAATGCCAATACCAAGTTCAAAAGTAGGATGTTTTTCCTTTTCACGATATAAATTTAATTCATTTATTGCTTGTAAAGCTCTAAGAGAGGCTCTTAAAGCTTGTCTAGCTGAAATGGCAGTTGAAGGAAGTACACCAAAAATAGCCATTACCCCATCACCAATAACTTTATCTAAAATCCCAGATTCATCAATTATTGGTAAAAGTATAGTTCGCAAATATAAATTAAGTACCTTAAATACTTCATCTGATGGAGCATCTTCACTATATCTAGTGAAATCACGTAAATCAATAAACAGAATAGAAACTTCCTTATGTAAATCATTTTGCCCAAAAAGTCTGACTTCTTGGGCAATATTTTCTGCTTCACTTCCAAGCATCATGCCAAGCATTTTTGATTGTTTATCTCTAAGTAGACTTAGGTCATTAATTTTCTGTTGCATTATTTGTTGTTTACGTTCTTCTTCAGCAACACTTAGAAGCATCACCCAATCAGCACTATCTGAGGGAAAAATATGTAAATCGGCAGAGAGTTCTGATTCTAATTTTATTTGGGGTAGGATTATTTTTTCTTCTTGAAGTGGAAGCAACCCACAAAGAAAGCCTAGTTTTTCAGCAGCTAAATCACCTATGGTTAAATCCATAATTCCATAAGCCGCCCAATTACCTCCTAGCTCTACAACACAACCCTGTTTATCAACTTTTAGAAAAGCTAGGCAACGTTCTTGTTCTATTAATTGGCTTAAGTAATCCAATAATTCTGTTGGGACTATCAACATTAGGCCCCCACCATTTTTTCTGCTAATGAAAGAAATAATTCTTCTACTCCTTCGCCGGTTTTAGCACTACCTTTAATTACAACTAGACCTTGGTCGGTTAGCTCAGTAATTGTTGCTTGGTCAATTTCCCAATCTTCTACTAAATCAGCTTTGTTTAATACCAAAATAAAAGGGACTTTTCCAATAGCTTCTTCAACATTTTTTTGTAGAGAAAAAGCTTTATCCAAAGTAGAACGTCTAGTTCCATCAACTACCAAAATATATCCGGCTGAACCTCGTAAATAGGACATTTGAACTTTGTTAAATTCATCTTCTCCCGCTAAATCCCAAAGCATTAGCATTAAATCTTCGCTACCAACTTTAAGAACTTTTTTGTCTATTTTTACCCCTACAGTTGTATGGTATTTTTCTGAAAAAATACTCTTTACAAAACGAGCAACTAAGCTAGTTTTACCTGTAGCAAAAGCTCCCAGCATACAAATTTTTTTCTGAATCATTACTTAAACCTTATTTACTAATTTTTTACTTAGTATTTATAACAGATATTTGAAAAGATACCCGGCGATTAACTTCACTATTTTGCTGTGAGTTAGCTGTATTTGTCAAAGTATCTGCGACACCAATTCCAACCGCGCTAAAATATTTAGAATCAATATTTTGTGTCGCTAGTAGATTTACCATTTTAGTTGCACGTTCTTTGCTTAAAGACAAGTTTAAGTCTTGTGTTCCAACCTCATCAGTTTGTCCAATTATTCTTATTTCTAGCCTTTTATTTATTGATTCAGCTAAAGAAATAAGTTTTTTTAGAGTTGTGACAAGTTGAGAAAGTTTTTTTTCTTCTCCATCAATAAATTGTGTTTTGCCATTAACAAATAAAAAATATTGTTTTTCTATTTCTAGCTTAACTTGTTCTAATTCTTCAGTTTCTTGGTCAATTAAATTATCTTCCTTAAAAGAGCTAACTCCAGCAATTACTCTTGACCATCTTTTTGCATCCCTGATCCATTGATTTGGTGCTTTACCACTTGCAATTAAAACATTGTTTTCTAGTCTTAAATTTACCGTTTCTGGTGTTTGTAATATATCTTTAGCTCTGGCTAAAATAAATTTAGGTTGCATAGCCTGATAAGGTTCCCAGCGTGAAATTACTTTCTTTTCACTTAAACCTGCTTGTTTACGAAGTTCTTCTGGGTTTGTTGCTAGAGGGTCAACAAGTCCAGCAATAAAATATTTACTTCCTTGTTTACTTGTTTGAGTAATTACTATGCCGGGTTCGCTATTAAGTCTATCCAAGTAAATTTGCCAATGCCAATAATGCCAAAGCCAAACGCTAAACCAAATTAGCAGCAAAGTGCTAATAACCCCAAATGTGCCTAAAAAAGCAGGGGAAAGCTTTTTTTCATCTTTTTTAGCTTCATATTGTGATTCTAAACAAGGCTCTAAAAGTGGTCGAACATTTTCAAATATGCTAGCATCACCTTGAAATTCACTTAATATAGTAGATTGTTCAAGATGAATTTTTTCTAAAGCTTCCTGAAAAGTTGCTCTTAGTTCTTTAGGCGCATTTCCTCTTAAAACGCCTGCTAACAAGGCTTGTGGCCCTTGTTCAATCCAAACTGTTAAATCCCCCATTCGCAATTCTTGTAAAGACTCATTTTGTCCAACTTGAAAAGAATCCCGTACAAAATCTTGAATCGCGCTAAACATTCCAGAAACCATATCTGCATCTTGAATTTCTGTCCCCTTAGATAAAAGTATTGGTGAAACCATATGTTGAAGTAAAAGACCTGTTTCTTTATGAATTAAAAAGACTTGTTCAACTCGATAAAGTAAAGTTTTTAGTAAAACTATCTCTGCAAAAGTTCGCCCAGTACGAAAAGCTTCTAATCGCCATTTTAAGCCTTGAGCAGAAAAACTATTTTCTAAGGTTTGGTTTAAGCTTTGTAGCATTGTGCTTAGGGTTTGAGCTATTGCTTTACGAATTGCAGGCCCCATAACAGGAAAAAGCGCGTCTACAAGGGTTCGTGGGTCTTTTTTTACTGATACTTTAATAGCGGTTTCAATGGTAGGTTGTAAGGCTTCGCCTAATCGCTCATCTCGTTTTATACTTAAAGCAAAAGCTCTAGGTAAAACATTACTAACACTTTGGGCTTGTTGTTCAGGGTCGTTTAGGTGTTTTTTTATTTTGGAAAGTTCTTCTTGTTCAGGAGCAAACAGTAAATGCCGAAGCTCGCCCAATAATTCTGCTTGGTTTTGAGCATCGCTTTCAGCATCTACTGTGGATTTTTCGCTAGCTAATTTGTTGGTTTGGCCTAAGTCTGGATCTAAGGACATGTTAGCTTAAGCTACTAGGTTATTCTCCACCTGGAATCTTAAATTCATTATTTAGACGCATTGCTACTTCAGTAAACAAAGTAGCTAAAGTAGTACGGTCAGTTTTATCAAGGCGTAATTCTTCAGCCTCGCGGCTAATTAAGTTTAAGAGTTCTTCATATTTATTTCTAATTTCATCAGATAATTGTTTGGATTTATCTGTAATTTGTTGGTTAAGTTCTCGTTGGGTTTTAATTAAATTGTCATCTAATTGAGTAACTTTTTTCTCTAGCATTCGAGAAGAATCTTTTATTTCCCTGGAAAGCTCTTTAGTGTTGTCTGAGCGTTCTCTTTCTTCAACTTTTAAGCGATCAGCTAAAGACTCTAATTCCCTTTTAATATAAGTTTCTAGGTTGTCAAAACGTTTTCTCATTTCGTCTTTTAAGTCTGTTGTTTCTTTTACTACTTTCTCTTCCAAACGAGCTAATCTTTTTTCATAATTGCGCATTTGTGAGCCAAATAATATTTCTCGGACTTTGTCTAAATTTCCACCTGATAGATCGCTGCTAGTAAAAGCATTCTTGTTAGTATCTTCAACAGCAACAAGTTTTGTTTCTGTTGGTAGGTTTTTTCTTTTCTCTTCTGCCATACTCATTAGATAACCCTCTACTTTTTCTAAAGTTTATTAGCTCAAAAAGTTAAATTAATTACAGGTTTGGTGGTTATTACTTTAACCTTTTTTTTCTGATTAAAACAATTAGAAATCACCTATTTTTTAGAAAACAACCAACATAAATATAGCCTAGGAATATCACCCTAGGCTATATCTACTTTAAATTTTAGAAAATTTATCTTTTTTATTTGACTACAACTTTGCCTTTAAGCATTCCCATGCCGCAAGTAAATTCATAGTTTAAGTCTTTTTCTGGAGTAAATTCAACTACAGTTTCTTTATTAAGGGGTAAATCTTTACGAATACCTAGTTCAGTAAATAAAATTTCATTACCACAATTTTTTTCATCTACACGATAAAAAGCTATTTGTGCAGGAACACCTGATTTAAGTTCTAAATTAGTAGGTTCATAGCCATTTTCACTAACAGTAACTTTTAATTTCTGTACTCCAGAATCAGTTGTTGAAGCAACTGTTTCTAAGGATTTACCTTCAGCAACATTAACAACAAAAGGAGCAACAATAACTTTTCCATTGCGTTGAAATTGAGTCCAAATTTTATAAAGACCTGCTTTAGGGAAAATTGTTCTAGTGCTAACTTCGGGGCCGCCACGAGCATCTTTGCTTTCTGCTTCTTTAAGCGGATGGGCATGTAAATTTTCTGTATGGTCTTGATTAATAATATTAAAGTGAGCAAATGCACCTAAGTAAGGCTCAATATCTGTAAGTGGTTTACCTGTTTTAGCATCTTCTAGTAAAAAGGCTAAATTTAGCGCATCATTAGTTTGAAAAGGCTTTTCAGGCTTCATTGTAACTTTAACGCCGTCAACTATTTGGCTATCGGTTTTATCTACAACTAATGGAACTGCCGCTTGTGGAGTACCAGAAACATTAAGTTCTAGACGAGCTAGACGATGACCTACACTTTTAGGGCTATAGTCCATATAAAAGCGGTATTTACCAGCAAAAGGAAATTCTGTTTCTACTTCATAAATGCTTCCATCACCTGTTGGTTGTGGATGAATATGATTAAAAAATGAAAGATCCTCGCTAGTAACAATTAAATGTATAGGTTTTTCATGAACTATTTCTAAATCATTGATAGCAACATCTTTAGTAGTGCTATCTTGAATAGAGAAAATAAGTTTAGCTTTTTCTTTTGGTTTTACCTCACCTGGTTCAGTAGCTAAACTAACATTAAAATAAACTTGTTTTTTCTTTTCTACATTAGGCTTATCTTCTTTTTTTTCTTCTGTTGTTTGATTGCAAGCCAATAAAAGTAGGCTTAAGAAAAATGTTAAAACTAATATTGCTTTTTTTTTCATTGAGTGACAACCTCCAAACTTGGGTCTTGCCAAGTTAGTTTATTTTTCCTCCAATTGCTTTTTCTAAAGCAACTAAAGATAAGTAATATTCTTTATTTATTTGAATAAATTGCTGTTGAAAATCTATTAGACGACGCTGTTCAGCAATAACAGCTAAAAGCTCTTGTTCACCTAATTGATAAGCAACTGAGATAATTTTTAAGTTATCCTGTGCCTTAGGTAAAATATCTATTTCAAATAGTTTTAATGTTTCTTTAGAGCTTTCTAAACGATTAAGAGCTAGTGCAACTTCTTGTTTAATTTGTTGTTCTAGTTGTTCGCGTTGGTAGCGAATTTGTGTTTTAGTAGCGGTAAATTGTGCAATTGTGCCTTGGTTACGGTTATTTATTGTTAGAGGGATGGTGATGCCAACACCGATTTTTCTATTAATATTAGACGATCTAGCTACTACCATATCTTCAACTTCTCGTTCTTCTGAGTAAGTAGCAAAAAGATTTATATCCGCTTTAGCATTAGCCGTTGCTAAATCAATTTGTGCTTGTGAAAGTTCTTCTTTAAGACGTGCTGCTTGTAAATCTAGGCGACTAGCTAAAGCTTGTGTTTGTAAATCTAGTAAATCTAGTTGACTAGTTATTTGAGTAGGAAAAAACTCTGTTAATTTTACTGCTGTATCAGCCTCTAAACCAGCTAAAGTTTTAAGCTGCAAAATACTAGCTTTTACTTGTAAATCTGTTTGCAGAAGAACGCTTTTCCAACGGTTTAGCTCTACTTGTGTTAGTTGTAAGTCTAATTTAGCTGCCTCACCTTGTTCAAATTTTACTGTTACTAGCCGAAGATTTTCTTGAGTAAGAGCAACTAGCTTTTCTAGTAATTCTAAGGTTTTAGCTGTAGCAAGAGTGTTTATATATTGGGTATAAATTTCTGAGCGTAAAGTTTGCTCTTGAAAAGCAATTTCTTTTTCTGCTTGAGCAAGTTCTAACTCTACAACTTGAACACGTTTTTGACGCTTTCCACCACGTTCAAAAGGTTGGGAAAAAGTAGCATCTAAGTCATATTCACCTGTGCGGCTAGCAAGTTGGTCGCTTCCAAACTGCACGCTAATTTGTGGATTAGGTCTTAAGCCTGCTTGCAAGCGTTTAGCTGCTAGAATATCGCGGGTTTGTCGTGCTGCTAACAAATTCCGATTATTTGTTAGAGATTGGTTAATTAACCAATCTAATGTAACCCCATTCCCAATATATTGTTGATAAATAGGTGTTGGAAATTGTGCAAGGTCTATTTTTTGCAAAAACTCATTTTCTGGATTTGTTTGACTAGGTTTTTCTTGTGCTTTGATAACTGTTAAATTCAATATTATGAATAAAATACCAAAGATAAAATAATAAAAATTCTTCTTCATAAATAAAACTATTTCTTAAGCTTTAGTTTGAACTTGCCTAAATAAAGCTATTTTGCGATAGAAAAGCCAAATAAAAAACATAAGTAGTAGTGTAGCACTACTTATAAAAATAATTTGTTGCCAACTAATTGAGCTAATAACAACTTGTTTTTCTAGTGCAACAATACCTGAAATACTAGTGTTAGCATCAATATTGCTACCAGCAATACGCATTTTTAACCCATAATTGCCTACTTGGGGAAATGTTACTTTTGTTTGATAAATTCCAGGGCTATTTGTAGTTGCCGCAACTGCCTCAAAATTAGCAGCATCCGCATAAACTGTACCATAAGATATTTTGCTAGTTTGTAAATTCCCTAGAAAATTAAAATTTAGCTTTATTTGAGCATTACTAATAGGCTCATTAGTTGTTAAATCTGTCACAAAAATTTTAACTAAAGTTTCTGTTTGTGCTATAGGAGTAGCATATTTAAGTAAAATTTCTGTATTACTAGTTTTAGCTAGTTTGCTATTAAGTTGTCCTGTTTGTGCTATAGGAAGATCTCCTGCTTCATCCGCATGGTCATCTCCTCCATGAGCAAAAACAAATGAAGAAAGACTAAAAATTAAAAAAGAGAAAATACCAATAATAAAGACTTTTTTAATCATTTTTATAACTCCTAGCCCTAAAGGGCTAGTCTATTCTCATATGCCACTACGTGGCATTGAAGGTTTAAGACAACGAATAATTTCTTTAGGACAAAGCTTTATTAATTTTGCCAGCTAAAATTTGGTTTTCCTTTTCCAAAAGTTTATTTAATGAAAGAGCTTTTTGTAGCGACTCTTGAGCTTTTATAGCCAATTCTTTAGCCTTGTTTTTATCTGTTTGAATACTAGCAGATAATAAATAAAGCTCTGCTTTGCTAACATAAGCATCTGCATTATTTGCATTAGCAATTAGTGCTTGTTCACTTGCTTTTACTCCTTTTTCAACAAATTCATCAGCATTTTTAGAGTTTTGTTTAATTAATGATTCTACTTCTAAGCTAAATGCACTAGCAAGTAAAGCATTGATATTAGTGTTTTTAGGACTAATTTTTAAGCCTTCTTCTAGTGCTTGATGACAATCATTTAATGCCTTTTCTGCTGATTTACTTTGTAAAATTAGCCACTTTGCTTCTAAGTAATAAGCTCTTGCAATTAGAAAAAAATTGTAATTATCCCCTGGTTTTAGTTCTTTTGCTTTGTTTGTTGCTAAAATAGCTTGTTTGATTTCCTCTAATGGAGATTGCTTTTTATTTAGTAAATATTCTGCTTTTACTAAATGTGCCGTAGCACGGTTAACATATATAAAAGGTTCATTTGGATTAGTGCTAAAAGCTTTGTCACAATTATCCATTACTAATTTTACCCACTCTAAAGGAGACTCACCTTGTTTTAAGCTATACACTGCTTTTAACCAATAAGCTCTTGCCTTACCTATATATGCTAGCGTGTAATTGTTATTATAAGTTATAGATTTATCTAAATTAGCTATGGCTTGGTCAGCAAAATCTAATGGGGATTCACCAGAAAATAATTGGTAGCTTCCTTTACCAAGATAAACAGATCCAATATTAAAATAATTAATAACAGGGCTATAAGTGCCATGAGTAATAAAGTATAGGAAGTTTTTTATTGCTGCATCATAACTAGAATTAGGGTTTTGACCAAATAAGCTTAAATAATCGCCTTGCTGTAAATACAGCATACCCATATAATTATAAGTAATTAGGTTATTAGGGGATAGAGAAATAGCTTTAGTAAAATTATCTTCTCCAAGTTTTATTAATTTTTCAAATCCTTCTCCTTTATTTAATAAGTATTGTGCTTTTATGGTGTAGATTAATATTTGTTTATTATAAGCTTCATGAAATTTAGGGTTAATTGCAATTGCTTGTTGGCAAGTATTAATTGCTTGTTGAAGAACTGCACTAGGGTCTTGTCCTTGTCTAATTTTATATTGTGCTTCTAAACTAGCAACTCTAGCTAAATTAACATAAGCTGGTAGAAAATCCTTTTTTATATTAAAAACATTGTTATAAGCTTCAATACTTTTTTCAAATTCTTCAATAGGATCTTTTCCTACTTCTAATAAATATTCTCCATAATAAGCATAAATACTTCCCATCAAATCATAAATTTCTGGGAAAGCAACATTATTTCTAATTCCTCGTTGAACTTCAGTAATAGCATTTTTGTAGTATTCACTAGGATCTTGATTTAACTTTTTTGCTTGGTAAAGACCAGAATAAAAATAAGCAGTCGCTCTTCTAGTATAATTTTCTCTATTGTAGCGATCTACTTTTATACCTAAATCTGTTATTTGTATTATTTCTTTAGAATACTCATCTAGCTTTTTACTCTCATCATTAGCATAACTAGAAATCATTCTTCTAGAAAACAAGTCTGAAAGTTTGTCATAATTTTCCGGGTCACTAGCAGCAATCTTTATTACTTCTTGATAAACATCTTGTGCTTTTTGGTAAAAATTTTCTGCCTCAGAATATTGTCTCTTTGCTTGGTTTCTGTCACCAAAACTAGCATAAATATCACCTTCTAAGCGTTTTGCTTCATAAAACCAAGGAATTTTATTAAAAGTTTTTTGAGCTTTATCCAAAGCTAACTCCAATTTTCCTTCATAAAAAGCAATTAAGGCCTCACCATATTCAGTTTGATTTACTCCTGATTTACTTATTTGTAAGTATTTAAGTGCTGGGTTGCCTATTTGATTTTGTAATTTTTCACGTTCTAAGTCACGAGTATTAGCATCTGGAATTTGGTCTATTTCTCGTAGTTGTCTGCTATAAACTTGGCTTAACAAAATGCCTAAAGCATAGGCTACTTTAGGTTCTTGATAACCTTTTTGCCAAGCAAGTTCTAACTCTCTTAAAGCTTCTTGAGTTTTATCAATTTCTTGGTAGGCTCGACCCAAAGCATAATGTTTAGCCGGGCCATCTTTGTCTAATTCTTTTACCTTTATTTCTAGTTCTTCTATTTGTTGTTTTACTAAAGTCATCTCCCTATTAATGTCATGCAATGGCAACATATGGCTATGACGTGTAATATGTTCTATTTCTTCTAGTTGCGCACCTATTTCACGGTTTAATTTATTTTCCCGTTCTACTCTCAAATTAGTAAAGTGAATTTGTATAGCAAAAATAACTAGAATAACTAGAATAATAGCTGATGGAATAACTACAACCTTATGCTTGATAGCTAGGCGTTGTAAACGATAAAGTATATCTGCTTGTTTTGCTTCTATTGGCTCACCTGCCAAATATCTTTGTAAATCATCAGCTAAAGCTTTTGCAGAATCATAACGACGTTGTGGTTCTTTTTCTAAACACTTCATCACTATGGTTTCTAAATCTATAGGTATTTGTGGATCTATTTTTCGTAGCGGTTTAACCTCTTCCATAGCAATTTGCTTAAGCAAATCCATTATATCTGCACCTTCTTGAGGAGGTTTACCAGCTAAAAGCTCATAGAGGGTAGCTCCTAGGCTATAAACATCACTACGTCGGTCTAGCATTTCAGTTTTACCACGAGCTTGTTCAGGAGACATATAATAAGGTGTGCCTAGGATTTCACCTGTCATTGTCATACCTTTTTGAGAAACTTCTCTAACTAAGCCAAAATCCATAACATAGGCTTTCCATTGCCCATCCTCTGTTTTTTCAACAATTACATTTTGAGGTTTAACATCTCGGTGAATAAGTCCTTGTTTATGTGCTGCATGAAGACCCTCAGCCACATCAGACATAATTTTTACTTTTTGTTCTAAACTTAATTTTGTACTTAATTTAGGAAGGATTTCCCCGTCAATATATTGCATGGCAATATAGATACGGTTATTAAATTTCCCTACTTCATAAACTCGACAAACATTAGGATGTTCTATTTTTGCCTGTGCGCGTCCCTCTTGTAGTAATCTCTGAGTTGCTTCCTTATCACCACTATGAAGAAATTTTACTGCTACATAACGTTGCAAATCTGGGTCATAAGCTAGAAAAACGCTTCCCATACCTCCTTCACCTAGAAGTTTAATTAAATCATAGCGTCCTGCTTTAACTAAATTACTAGGATCTTGGGTTAACTCTCTTGAGATTGTAGAACTTGTTTTAGTTGTATTGGTAAAATCTACAGCATTTGCATCTGTATCAACTTTTTTTCTGCCAGAAGAAGTATAGACTTGAGAATGAGCTAAAACTTCCTGCTTAATAGAAAAAGGAAGTACAAAAGAAGGGCTATTTTTACGTGCTTCTACTTCTTGTTCTAATGCTCTCCACATTGCCTTACTAAGAAGACCTGCTTCCATTAAACCTTCTAATTCATTATGTACAACCTCTTTATTATCAATATTTTCTTTAATTAAATTTAAGTCTGTCTCACTAACTAAACCTTTTTGCAAAGCAAGTTGGATAATTAGCTCATCTTTGTTACTCATAAAACTTCCTTATTTTTATACCAACTCTTAAGCGACTAAGATTTTCTTTAATCCTAAATATAACATAAAATTTCTTTTAATCTTAAGTAAGCAAACCACTTGGAGCAATATAGATGACCAAAAAAAATCTAGCTGCAAGCAAAATTAAAAACTTAGAAAAATCTAGCTCTATTTTTGAACAAGTTTATAAAATAGTTTTACAAATTCCTTTAGGTAAAGTAGCAACTTATGGACAAATTTCCCGTCTTTTAGGTGAACGCCTTTCTGCCGCAGGCGTTGGTTGGGCAATGAAAGCTACACCTAATGATGGCCGTAAAATTCCTTGGCATAGAGTAGTTAATAGCCGAGGAGGTATTTCTACAGAAAAACTATTAAATTTTGCTCCTAGCCTTCAACAACATTTATTAGAAACTGAAGGCATAATTTTTAACCAACAAGGATTTATAGACTTAAAAGTCTTTCAATGGCAACCCAATATTAATCAAAAAGAGAGCTAACTATTTGAAAATGAGAAAAAATAATATTGCTTTAGTATTATTTGCAAAATCTCCTATTTTGGGAAAAGTAAAAACTCGTTTAGCTTTTAGTGTTGGCGAGGAATTAGCACTAGAATTTTACTTAGCTTTTCTTAATGACTCTTTAAATCAAGTTTGTCAATTAAATAATGTTGATTGCTATTTATATCTTACTGATATATGGAATGAAACTCTTGTTAAGTTACCTAACATATTGCAAATAAAAGACATAAATATTGCTTATCAAACCAGCGGAGATTTAGGTATAAAACTATCAACAACCTTTTTAGAGCTATTTGCCAAAAAATATAAAGCTGTAATAATTATGGGAACAGATAGCCCAAATTTACCAATTGAATATTTACAAGAAGCTATATTAAAAATTATAAATTTTGATTTGGTTTTAGGAGAAACTTTAGATGGAGGGTATTATTTAATAGGTCTTAACCAAAGGGTGGAAAATTTAGTAGATCTTTTTACCAACATTTCTTGGAGTACAGAAAAAGTTTTTTTAGAAACTATTACTTGTGCTAAAAAGAAATCCTTGGAAGTTTTTTGCTTACCATCTTGGTATGATATTGATACCTTAAAAGATCTAACTAAGCTTAAAGAAGATATCAAAATATCTAAGTCTGCTAAAAATTGTCCAAATACTGCTGAATTACTTAAAAAAATAACTCTTAAAACATAGCTAAATAATAAAGCCGGAAAGCGAATTTTTCCGGCTTTATTAAATTTACTAAAAATCTATTTTGCTGCTTTAGCAGTAGCAGCTTTACCACGAATTTCTAATTCTTTGAAGATACCGCTTGCTCCTGCCATACGTTCAGCTAAAAGCAATACATAGCGAATATCTACACAAATTGTGCGTGATTGTGCTTCATTAAAACCATAATCACTACCTAATCCTTCATAATTACCATCAAAAGCAACTCCTATCATTTCCCCGCGTCCATTAATTACAGGGCTTCCAGAATTACCACCAGTGATATCATTAGTAGTAAGAAATGCTACAGGCATTTCTTTTAGGTTAGTATCATCATAAGGAGCAAAACTGTTGCTAGAAAGGATTTGTTTAATCGAAGAAGGAACATCAAAAGGCTCTTTTCCAGTGTCTTTATCTACAACACCTTGTAAAGTGGTGTAATAATCATAATAGACACCATCACGAGGCTTATAACCCTTTACTTCACCATAGGTAAAGCGCAAAGTTCCATTAGCATCAGGATAAAAGAGAGTGTTTTTAAGTGTAGACATACCTTCAATATAAAGTGAGCGAAGTTTAGGAAGATTGGCAGCAAATTCTTGTTCAATTTTGCGAGTTTTTTCAACTTCTTTGCTTACTTCAATTAAAAACTTAAGTGTTGCATTAGATTGCATATCTGCAAGAGATGAGCTAAATAACTTGGTCAAGCTTTCTTGTGTAAATTCTTCTGTTAGTTGACGAGCAAATTCTGCTACTGCTGTTTGACGTGCTTCCCCTTGTTTACCACCTAAGCGTTCTTCAATAAGAGCTAATTTTTGCCCATTTGACAAATCTAAAGCTTTGTTTAAGTATAATGCTATTAATTTAGCATCTAGTTTTGGATCTGAATCTTTTAATAAATTAGGTATATTGCTCTTAAACTGTTCAACTCTAGCATCAGCATAAAGAGGAGATCTTTCATTTTCTGGCTTTTCTTTATCTAAAGCACGTCCAACAGCTAAACTAGCTATTCTTAAACTTCCAACATTATTAAGCAGTCCACCTAGAATTGCATTCTTAGAATAATTAGCATTTCGTTCAGCATAAAGTTTTTCTAGCTTTGGAAATAATTCACCGTATTTTGCTTGCAGTGCCGATTGTTGGGCAATTTGTTTCTTAAATGCAGTTTCTTCAGCTTGTTTTTTCTCAATTAAACGAGTGCGTTTGATTCCTTCTAATGAGCCTTGGAAATTTTTTAGTGCATTGCTTAAGCTAAAACGTTCTGAAGCATAAGCTAGCTGTTTTGCAGGATCTTGTTTTCCTGCTTCATCTAAAATATTAATTCTTGCAGTTAAGAGATCTACTAAAAATGGTAAAAAAATATTTTGCTGAAAATCCATTGAGTAAGACTCTGCTAGCCGAGAAGTACGACCTGGATAACCAAGGATCATAGCAAAATCTCCATCTTTATAACCATTTAGTGAAATAGGAAGGAATTTTGATGGTTTATAAGGAACGTTTTTATCTGAATGTGGGGCTAAACTGCCATCAGGCGCAGCATAAGCACGTAGGAAAGTATAATCACCTGTATGACGCGGCCAAATAAAATTATCATCATCGCCTCCAAAAAATCCTACTGATTTAGGAGGAGCATAAACAAGGCGAACATCTTTAATAACTTCATAACCTAAAAGTTGATACTTAAGCCCAACTACCATTTCAGAAACTTCATACTCAATAGTTTCTTTTTGCTTATGTGCAGCCTCGGCTATCTCTCTTCGTTTAGCATCAATAGCTTTTTGTGTTTCTTCAGGAGTCATCCCTGCTTTTACTGCACTAAGAACTTCTTCTGTAACATCTTTTATTTCTTTAGTTATATTAAGGGCATAGCCTTTTAATGGGATTTCCTCAGTTTGAGAGTTGGCGACAAACCCCTGATCCAAGTAATTTTTTTCTGGTGTACTAACAGCAGCAATGCCATCAAAAGCAACGTGATGATTAGTGATTATTAAACCTTGGGAAGAAATAAATGATCCTGTCCCAAATCCACCGCCACCAATCCTAACCTTAAAAACAGCATCTTTTAGACTTAAACCCGCAGGGCTATAAATTTCTTCTGCTGAAAGTTGTAGTCCTTTTGCTTTCATTTGAGCAATAGGTAATTTACTTATATCTTGTACTAGCCACATTCCTTCATCAGCTAATTGAATAACAGGTAATATTAATGTGACTACCAACATTATTACTAAACAAAATAACTTACGGTTCATGAAACTCTATCCTTTATATATTAGATTTTTCAGGGATTGACAATCTTTGAATATAAAAGAAAAAATGATTTGTTTCAATAAGTTAGTGAGAAGAAGAAAAAGAAAAACCGATAGAAATAAAAATCTATCGGTTTTTCTAAAAGTTAATTTGTTAGCTTAAACTAGAAGCTAATACGGAAACCTAATTGCATTTGAAATGGAATACCTACGGTTGTACCAGCACCAAAAGCACTACCAAGTAAACCTGCTGGTTGTAAATCTTGTAGATTGACAGGGTTACGAGGAGCAGTATTTTTACCTGTTGCTATAGTAGAACTAATATCACCATTAAAGTTATTACCAATATTTGCACGGTTAAATAGATTAAAGAATTCTACATAACCTTCTGCTTTAAGTCTTTCACCAAATCTAACATTTTTAGTTACACGTAAATCAACTTGGAAATATGGAATACCTCGACCAGGATTTATTCCTAAAACTCTACCATTACTACCAGGTCTATCGCCAGGATTAAACTGGATAAAGTTACCATTTCCATCAACACGAACAAAATCATCAAAACGGCCATCACCATTAAGGTCATTTCCATCAACAACAGCAAATGGACGAGCAGATTCAGCTTGAATAATAGAAGAAACTTGGAAGCCATAAGGCATATCTAAAATACCGTTGATAACTGCACGATGACGTGCATCTTCACCTGTACGACCTAAATCGATAGGACGAAACATAGCAAATTGATTTTCAAATGTATTACCAAAATCATTACGTGAAGCACCTAGTCCTGGGCCACCATAAGCTAAGGTACGAGCTAAGGTGTAATTAAAGCCAAACTGGTACTTAAAGGGGCCATCACCACCATAACGCTTATTAATACCAATGGTAAAACCATCATATCTGGAACGACCTATAGAAGCAGCAAAACGAACTCTACCAAATGCAGGTTGACCACTTGCAAGAAAGTTTGGTGTTAAGCTACGTGGATTTTGGCTTGAAGGTGTACCAACAACAAAGTTTGGATTAGCAGCACCAATACGAGAATTTAATTCTAAGTTAGCAAATTCATGCAAACCAAGAATATGGATATATTGTGTTTCCAAGATAAACCCTGGTTTAAGTTCATATTGGAAATTGATAGAAGTTTGTTGTGAATAAGGAGTAACAATATTTGGATCAATTAAGCGCAATGTACCATTTGCGGGTACATTTGGAACGCTGCCAGTTTGTCTTGGTAAAGGATCAATACCAAACCGAATTGGATCAAATAAAACTGAAGTATAAATATTGTCTCCAGTTTGTTGAAGTGCAAAAAATTGTACGTTGGTAAAAATTTGGTCATAGAAAAGACCATAACTAGCACGAAGTACAGCCTTACCTCTACCTGTTGGGTCATAAGCAAAACCTATACGTGGGCTAAAGTTATTTTTATCGTTTTCTGGAACGCCTCCATTAGGAGAAAATACTCCTATACGACGTAGTGCTTGAACGCCACGATTATTTTCATATGAACCGTTTTTTGGATCATAAAAACCAAAGTCTGCATCATAGCGAACACCATAATTAAAGGTAAACTTATTGTTTACACGAAAACTATCTTGACCATAAAAAGAAAATTGTTTAACAACTTGATCTACTCGACTATTACCATCAGATAGAATTACTAGATCAACTACATTAATATCACTTAGTGTTCCACCAGAAGCAAGTATTTGGCTTGGATCAGTATTAAAATCAACTTCTGGAACAGAGTTAAAATCAAATGTACCAGCTAAAACAGGTACATAAACAAAATCTACACCAAATTTTAAGCTATGACGACCTTTAGCTACAGAAACAGCTTCCTTAAATTGAAATTTATTTTGGAAAGTGGTTTGAGGAACATTTGGATTACGACCAAACAAAGCACTTGGGAAGACTAATGTTAAAGGAGCGTTTGTATTTTCAACTATACGATTATCAAACTTAGTAAATTGAAAATTAAATACATTTACTACGCTAGGGCTAATTGTATAAGTATCGCTTAATAAAATAGAGCGAAGTTCATTAGTTGTACGTGCAGAAGAAGTAATATCAGCATTACTTGGTATTTGGTCATTAACAAGCTTATTAGTTTGATGACCATAACGGGCATAAGCTTGATGTCTATCATTAAATCTATAATCTGCGCGTAGTTGAAATTGAGTATCGCGGAAAGGTGTTGGAACTGTGGAAAGTGCAGCTACAGATGCAACTCCAGGAATTGCACCCATACGAGCAAAAGTATCTAATGCTTTTAATTCTCGTACTGAGTTTGGGGAAATTACTACAGAAATATTTTCTCTAGTATATTCAGCAGCCCCAAAAAAGAAAAATTTATCTTTAATAATTGGGAAGCCTAAACTACCAGCTATATTTTGACGGTCAAAAGGTTGTTTAGCAAATGGGCCATCACCTGTAACACGGTCAAATTCTGGGTTAAAGTTATCACGAGCATTAAAACGGTCGTTACGTTCAAAAAGTACAAAACTTCCGTGTAATTCATTTGTACCACTTTTTGTTACTACAGTGATATTACCACCAGCAGAACGACCTGTATCAGGTAAAAAGTTTTGGGTTTGTACTACAAATTCTTGAATGCCTTCAGTAGTAAAGTTTTGTACTGCACCACCAACCACATTATCTTTATTATCACCACCATCTACAGAAACATTAGCATCACGTCCACTACTACCAGAAAGTGAAACTGTCCCTGTACGAGCTTTAGTTGGGTCAAAAGCTCCTACTGGTTTTGCACCTGGAACAAGTACAGCTAAATTAGAAAATGTGCGACCAGTTAAAGGTAATTGTTTGACTTGACGATTATCGATAACACCTTGAACTACAGTATTTGTAGTTTCAATTGTGGCTCCTGCTTCTCCAGAAATAGTAATTACTTCTTCTGTTCCTACAGGTTTAAGGGTAAAGGTTACGGAAATGCGGGAACTAACATTAACTATTACTCCCGGTTGGATAATTTTTGTAAAACCACTAGCCTCACTAGTAACTTCATATTCGGCTGGTGGCAACGGACCAATTTCATACTCGCCTTGCTCATTAGTTGTTACTGTTTTTGTTAAACCAGTTGACTTATTGATGGCAGTTACAGAAGCACCTGCAACAACAGCACCTGTTTGATCTGTAACAGTACCTACGATAACACCCGTCGTCACTTGAGCAACTGCTGCGCCGGCCAATGCTAGTACAAATGCTAGTATGGTCAACACTCTAACAGACAATCTGTGCATATCTACCTCCTCGTAGAGTGAGAGAATTATTTATATTTCAAAGAATCTTAGGGAAATCGCCCTAAAAAGTTTTGCTAATAACTATTCCTTATTACTTTATAGAACAGTTATTAGCAGATATAACGACCAGGGTTTTCTTATTCTATAAAGCAAATTGCAGACCAAGATTCTTTGATACTAGGGAATTTTGATAAACGACACTTTATAATAGGGTTAGTATTTCTACAAGTGAACCTTCCTAGTAAGAAAAAATTTTAGAAAATACAAAAATTTGTATTTTTTTACATATTTTCCAATTAAAACCAAATAATAAACATAAATATGTATAAAAATAAAAAGCGGGCTAGTTAGCCCGCTTTTTTAGTAGAGGAAAATTTACTTCTAATTTATTCTGGACGAGTTGCCCCTTGTGGTACAACGTGCAACATTACTCGTCTATTGAGTAGGCGATCTCCTGATGGATCTGGACGTTGATTATCAAAGCTACGAACTTCAATACGGCCAGCATCAAGATTTCTTTCATTGACTAAATAATCTCTTACACGTTGAGCGCGGGTCTTAGCTGTGCCAGCTTTTTCACCCTTATCAGAATGTCCATCAATAATTAAAACAGCATTTCTATCATTTTGTAGTCTTGCTGCAACATCGTCTAATACACGCTTACAAGCGTTATCTGGACGAGAATCATTGACTGTCTTATAAGTGTTACAGCTAGTTGTAAATACAGCAGGTGGAGCAGGTCTAGGAGTAATTGAAACTGTAACGCTATCTGTAGCAGAGCATTGACCATCACTAACAGTTACTTTTACAGTGATATTGCCTGCACTTAAGCCTGTGCTATTAAGTTGTTTAGCTGCATCACCACCATTAAGTGTGCCTCGAGTGGTTGTCCAAACATACTGTAGCTTGTCACCATCTGGGTCATTACCGCCAGCAGTGAAGTTAAAGGTGACATCTGCACCTTCTTGAGCAGTAGTTGGATTAGCCTTGAGTGAAACGGTTGGGCAACGATTACCTTTTTCTACTGTAATTGTACGAGTATCAGATTTAGATAAATTACATTTATCTGTTACTGTTACTGTAATTGTGTAAGTACCAGGAGCTAAATTAGCAGAACTCCAAGTTCTTTCTACAGAACCGTTATCTGTAAATGAACCACCTGTAGCAGTCCAATTATAAGTTAATCCATCACCCATGCCACGAGTGCTAAATTTAACAACATCGTTAGAACGCTCCTTAACTGCTAATTTATCAGCAGCAAGTTCAATGGTAGGAGCTACAGCATTAGCACAAGGGTCTACTGCTGGAGGTGGTGGAGGTGCTGCTTTTGTATTACGTAACCCTAGAGTTATATGAGCAACAAAGCCGTTATAATCACCTTCTAAGCTACGAGCTATAGTTGCTGCTGGTACTGTTCCAGTAGCAATAACTCGTTTAATGGTGTCTTCTTCGCGTTCTGAACCAGAATTATTAGCAAAGTAACGATAGCCACCACCAAAAGAGAATAAGAATCGTCGGTTTTCATCCTTACCAAATGGATAAAATCTAGCACCAGCTAAAACATCTACAGGGTTAGGACGATTAAGCGTAGGTGTAGCTTCACCAACATAATAATTATAGGTAGCTTCACCAATAAGTTGTACATAACGGTTAATAGGAACATCCACACCAGCAGAAAAGATTAGGGAATCGCTACGATCTAGCAGTTCAAAGTTTCGTGATTTTGGGTCATTAGCATGGACATAACCAAAGTTTAAGTGAGTGCTAACAAGACCTCTACGTAAACTGGTAATTAAAAAGACTCCAAAGTCTGTTGCACCAGCACCAGAGCCTTGTGTTAAGCGTCCACCACGATCTTTTTGGAGTAATGCACCTGCTGGAACTGTTGGAACTTTAACTATACCTAATATAGCAAAACCAACTCCTCTTTCAGGTCTAAAACTTATTTTAGTACCAAAAGAAGCACTACCTAAAGTGCCGCCACCTTTACCTAAAAAAGGAAAATCATTTAGAAAACCTGGGGCAAAAAAGCCTGGTTTATTAACGCCTAAAACAGGATCAAATATTGGTCGTGAACCTGTTTGAGGTAGTCCGGGGAGTATACCCCCAACTACAGCACCGCTTATTGGTGCGCCATTAAGAGGAAAAAATTGTGGATTAGTTTGGTTTAATTCAGGAAAGTTAATATTAACTCCATCTAAACCAAATGAACCTTGGGGACGTGAAAGTCCTGGAAATAATGGCCCGCTTAATTCAAATGGGGCGTTGGAAATAACTCGTTGATATCCATCAGTTTGTAAGAATACTTCCACACGATCAGTAACACCAAAAGCAACATTAACAGGATATTGCATAATATCAACATCGCCTGGGTCACGATCATAGTTGTTAGCAAAAAATCCAACATTAAATTCCCCACGCTTTAGCGTAGAGGAGTCATAAACAGTAAAAAGCCCTGTGGCACCACTAACTGTTGGTTGAGTTACGCGGCGTTTGTCTCTTTCTGATTCTTGCGCAGAGACCATAACATTAAATAACAGCACCAGCAAAATTGTCGCCATCATGGTCTTCAAAAATCTCATAAGCACCTCCGGTCATCCGACCACTATTTAACTCTAAAACCTGTATTGTTAATCTTGAATGAATCACCGCAACAAGGGTTTCTATTAAAACACTACTTAAAGTGTTATATAGTGCGGTGTTATTAAAGTGTTATTTTTGCTTATACACGCTTTAGCTTGATAGAGTCAACCCAATTTTGTCAAACCCATGATCAAAATCCTTTTAACTATTAGCTTTTCTAACAAAATACCTAAAACACAGTTTATATCAAAGTGCTATATACTAGGTAATTATTGGTAAAATATGATCCGGTTTATATTTTGCCAATAATCTAGCTAGCACCTAATCCTTTGCGTAGTTGTTCTAAAGCTTTTTTCAGATAATTTGTATAATCTCGGCCCCAATAAATAAATTCTTTTTCACCTTGTTCAAAAAATTTAGCTGCATAAGCATATTCTATTAAAGAAGCTTGTTGTTCTGGATTTAGCTTTTCCCAAGCTTTATTTTCAGAAATTCCTGTTACAAAATCATAACCTTGGCCTAAGTATTGCCCTAATAAAGATTTGCCAATATAACCACAACCACCATTTTGATATTGCCAAATATGAGTCATTTCATGAACTAATAACTGCATACTATAAGTTTCTTTTGGAATATAAATAATATTACCCATTACAAAAGCTCGTCCGCTAATGGTTAGTAAATGTGAGTCGCCAGCTTTTATTAAAATTTTGGAATAATCTACTGTAGAAAGAAATATTTTCTTTAACTCTTTTGTTTGTATTTCTGTTAGTTTTGTAGTTGGTGCTTCTAGCCCTAAAGATTTTTCTACCAAACTAACAGTAGTTAAACCTTGATAAAGTAATTTAGAAACTAGATTATTAACACTCATTAGATTAAGAAAATAGCTTAAGCTATTATTTGAATTCCATTACTATTTAGTGCTTGACACAAAGAGTTTTCGGCTGCACTAAGTAAGCTATTGATACTACTATCTTTACCACGGATATGTAATTTAATTTGAAAACGTAAATCTTTACCAAAACCCTTTGCTTTGGACTTAATATAAACTTGTGGGTAAAGTTTGGCAACCTGACTTAAAATAGGAGCAAGTAAAGATTCATCCCCACACAAAGCAAAAAGTTCTTTTTCGGCAAATATTCCTGTTTCATATAATTCTGATAGCAATGCTTGCACTGGGCCAAGCATAAAGGCTTTCATTTCCTGAGGAACACCTGGAAGACAAATAATTGTAGTATTTTTAGCTGTAATTTTTATTGCGGGTGCTACTCCTTCTGGGTTTTTTATAGGTATTGATGTTAATGGTAGAAATGCCATTTTACTACGTGCATCATTTATTTCTGCGCTATCAACAAAATTTTTTTCAGCTAAGGCTTGATACTTTTCTACTATCCATTGATAAGCAATTTGGTTTAATTCCAAAGACAAATCAAGGCTTTTAGCAATGGCTTCTAAAGTTAGATCATCAGATGTTGGGCCTAAACCACCAGTACTAATAAGTAGATTTATTGGAAAAGAAAAAATTTTTTGACTAAGTAATTGTTCAACAGTGCTAGCAATTATGCCTAAATCATCAGGTAAAGTTAAAGTAGCAGCAACTTGCAAACCTAAAGCCGTTAAATTTTGACAAAGCCAATTTGTATTGGTGTCTAAAGTTTCACCAATTAATAACTCATTCCCTATAGCTAAAATTACAACTGTGTACATAACTCTGAGCAAATCCCTAAATTAGTTAAATGTAGCTTAACTTCTGGCATTGTTAGTATTCCGTACTCAGTAACTACCCCTGTAAAAAAATCTAATGGAATAGTTTCAAAATAACGATTAAATACTATTATTTCTAAAGGTGAGTCGGGCCAAATTTCCGCTTGTTTATGTATTTCTTCAGTCATCAAACGATAAGACGAGGGTAAGAACTTAGTGCTATCTGCCAGTACATAACAAGGTTTATTAAAATGACGGGCAGCCAAAGCAATAAGCATTGTCCCTATTTTATTAACAATCCCTTCTGTAGTAATTGCATCAGCCCCAAAAATAACAACATTTGAGCGTTGCAAGGCAAATAAAATTGCAGCATCAACAATAAAAGTTACTCCAATACCAGCAGTTGCTAGTATTTGAGCCGTTTTCCTCCCTTCCATTATTGGCCGACTTTCGCTACAAAAAACCTCAAAGTTAATCCCTTTTTGTTTAATGTTAATTAAAGCTTTATTAACTGTAGCACTATAAGAGTAAGTAAGAACTATAGTATTTTCTGTAATTATTGGTTGAAATATTTCGCTAATCCCATCGCTACCACTAACAACAATTGATAAAAAATTATAAATATATTTTTCTAATGCTGCTTTTGCTTCCCCAAAAACAACTTGGCTATTGATAACCAACAAAGCACGGTTGACTAGGTTAAAAAGTGTTGCCATTTTAGGTTGGGCTTGAAGTAGGGCTTTAGCAAAAATAAGTATTGGAGTACGTAGGCTTTGTACTGAGGTATTAGGGGCTTCCTGTATACTTGCCACTATTTCTAATAAAGTTACTGCTGCACGTTTAGCTAATTCTGAAGAACCAGAGCTATTATCTTGAGCAATATCAATTAACTTTTGTTTTATTTTCTCATCAATATCCATAAATTTCTTAACCTGGCAAAGGTCTTAAGATTTCTAACTCTAGTAATAACTGCTCTGCACTACTGGTGCGTTCGGTTAAATCCTGTGCTAGCAGCCCATCTATAATACAAGCAAAGGCAGGAGTAACATTTGCTTGGCTATGCCAAATAAATTGTTTTTCTATAGGGTTATATAACTTACTAGGATGCACTCCTGTAATTAACCTTAGTATTGTAGCACCAGCAGCATATAAATCACTTTGTGGAACAGCTTGCCCATAAAGTTGCTCTGTTGGAGCATAACCAGCAGTTCCAACTACTGTGCTATTAGTGCTTTTTTGTGCATGTTGAGAAACCGCAGCAAATTCCACCAATAACAACCGTCCATCGTCTTCAGCAAACATTAAATTTTGTGGCTTAATATCTCGGTGAACTACTGCTGGAACACGGGAATGTAGATAAACTAAAATTGTAGCAAGTTCTTTTAAGATCCTTCTTGCCTCAGCTTCAGTAATTTTACTTCGATTAGATTTATCTAATGATTCTAGTAATGTTGTTCCAGGAATATATTCTTCTACCAAATAAGCAAAAGATTTCTCCTCAAAAGCAGCATATAGGCGAGGAATACCCGGATGATGTAGCCCCATTAATACACGTGCTTCTCGTTCAAAAAGTCGCTCTACTGTAGAACGTCTTACACTATAAAAATCAGGATCATCTTCAGAAACTGGTTGTAGTTCTTTTACTATCTTAAAAGTGCTATCTTTGTTTGAGTCTTTAACTAAGTAGTTAACTCCAAACTTACTGCGGTTTATAACCTTTTCAACAATGTAACGCTGTCGAATCATTTCATTTTTTATTAATGATCCACAACCTTCACAACGTCCATTTACACCATCGCTAGGGGAAGAGCAATTACTAAAAACACATCCAGACATCCACAATCTCCAAAAGATACATTGACTTAAATAGATATATTGACTTAAATAGCTTTGTGCAAGATAGCAAAAAATTTAATAAATGTCAGTTAATATTATTTAATTTTATCTAGGCATTTTCCTTAGCAGAATTTTAGAGATAATATTCTTATTGGTTAAGATACAGGTAAATCAACTTTAGAATTGCTGCAATGGATGACGTTTTCCAGAAAAATACCATTTTAATTTCTCTATTCCATTAAAAGCTAAAATTCCCAATATAAAAACTAGCCCAAAAATTAATCCTCCTAATAAACCACTAAATAAAGACAAAATAGCTAAAACCAAAATAGCATCACCCGAAGCACCAGCCCAGAAAAAAACTAACATTAGGCTTGCAAATCCTCCTGTTGTTAAACCAAGTTTTATTAAACCTAGTAAAATCTCTAAAGCAGTTTTTTTAGTAATATTAATAAAAATTTCCTTTTTTGAATGGTCTTCTTTAATTGTAATTTCCTTACAACGTGAACACCAGTTTTGATCTGGGTCAAAACAATCTGTTTGATGACAAATTTCGCAACGTAAAGGTAATGATTCAGTACGAATATGTAGATTTGTTATTTTGTTCATATCTATAGTAGCATCATTAAGTTATTTTCTAGGTGAAAGATTGGCAACAGGGTAGATATGCTGATTAATATCATAGTTTCCAGAAATTTCTAACATTACTTCTTCTAAAATATTTTCTCGTCCATTAAAAGAAAAAAAAGCACATTGGGCTAAATTAGGACTACGATGTAAAGCAGGAGGAACAATTAAGTTTGCAAATTGCTTTTGTACCTCAACAGGCATTTCTTCAGGCAATTCTAGATCTCTAACTGTTTCTACTACAAACCTACCACGTAAAGGAATTTCTAATAATAAAAACAACCTAGCTACATCTCCAGCAGTTAACTTTTCTGATTCCACCAAGTCAAAAGCTCTTAAAATACGGGCAAAATCCCCTTTTTCTAATGAACTGTAATAATTATTGCCTAATACCAGATAAGTAATAGGTAAATAATCAAATACACCATTAATTGTTATAGAAAATTTTCTTAGTTCTGAAGGAAGGTCAAAAACTTGGTTTTCTGTTAGCGTCATACGGCCAGCAAATCGGGATTTTTTTGCTTCTGCATCAGCCAATATTAAATCTGTTATTGCCATAAAATTATTACTCCAAAAAGTTAAAAGCTGCAAGCATACTTTTAACGCATAACTTGCAGCTTATTCAAGCTTTAATTTTAGAAAAATAGAAGATTTAACCAAAAATTCTATTGAGAAATCCAACGTCTTTAGGTTTTTGCTCTAGCTTATTATCTAACTTAGAATCATCCATAGCTTTTAAATAAGCAGTATCGTGTAATGTAGCATCTCTACCTTGTAACTTAAGCGCATTTGTATCTAATTTCTTTAATAAGCGATCACGTAATTCTTGAGGTGGGACTAAACGATTATTGCTAAGCAAGCTATAAATATCATTAGTTACTTGATCAAAGCGTCCTGAACGTGTACGGGCTGCGGATAGCTCATTATAATATGCTGCACCTGTATCTTTAGCAGAACGTCCTACAAGTGTACGCCAGAAGCCTTTCATTTCATCTGGGTTAGGCAAGCGGTTTTGTGCCGCCATAATACCTGTATATTGTGCGCTATATTCATCTAGTAACATTGCAGCTAAATTAGCATCTTCATATTTAACACCTTGGAATTCTACACCTTTACGATCAATCATATTATGGTCAAGGTGTGCAACTTCGTGGGCTAAAGTACCAACTATTGCTTTGAAAGCGTCTAGGTTTTCGCTATAGCCATTAGCAGCATTAATAGCAGGATTATTTAAGTTAAGATTTATTTTACCGCTTACTTCTGCTTCACCATAAAGTTGCGGGTCATCTTTGATGAAGTTTAAGTCTATTGTGCCTTTAACAAAATTGTCTAAAGTGTTACGAGCAATTGTATTTGTAGGTTGGGCTGCAATTTGAGCAGATACTGTAGCAATAACATTTAATGCTACACCTTTTTGATCAGCAGGAAGGCTAGAAAAATTACCATTTTTAACAAACCCTAACACATCGCTTGTACTAGCATTTGGGTGAAGTTGGATTGCTCTGCGTACTAAATCTTTGTCAGCAGTGCTTAAAGAATTAAAGGTAGTTCTATCAATACCTGTTAAAGAAGAAATCTTAGAGCTTGCTTTATCTAAAGCTGATTGAGGAGGATTAGCAACTAATCCTAAAGATCCACTTTGTTGATTAGCATTTTCTAAATTTACTCCGCCGCCAATTCCATAGCCACCGCCGATGCCATAACCGCCACCAATTCCATAGCCGCCGCCAATTCCATAGCCACCGCCGATGCCATAACCGCCACCAATTCCGTAGCCGCCGCCGATACCGTAACCGCCACCAATTCCATAGCCTCCTCTAACTTCTTGGCCTTGAGAGCCTTTGCCACGACAAAAAGCGCATCCATCACTTTTGCCTTCTTGGGCTTGAACTGTGCCTGAAGCAGCAGCAGAGCTATCTACTTTTGTTTGTGTTTCGGTTTGTAGTTGGCGAGCAATTAAGCTAGCACCTAGGTCTAGTTCACCTGTTCTACTTAATTTTCCTGGAGCTACTTCAGTGTTTGTTGTAACACTAGTAGAATTATTAGTATTTTGATTGGTTTTGTTATTTGTTGTAGGTAATGAGTTTGTATATATATTAGGGACATTTGAATTGTTAATTTGATTAACCATTACTAGCTCCAAATTATTTTGATTAGAAAATGAATACACTTAAAGCTGATCGTAGATTTGTTCACATTATCGGGGTGTAGTTTTAAATAGTTGCGTAATAAAATTACCAATTCTGCAAATTACCTGTTTTTTCCTTTTTTGCAGCATAAAAGTCTAGGCTATTAACTAAAAACTCATAAAATAGACATATTTTGATCGCTAAGACCCCCCTAAAATTACTGTGTTTTTACTCTATGGAGAAAAATTTATGTCAGATCAAGTAAACCAATCGCTTTCAGGCATTCACTTATCTTTATTAATGAATTTAGAAGCCAAGTTTCGAGATGCAGAAAATCGCTTGTTAGGTGAAAACAAAGTCCCATTTGAATTTCACACCGATGCACCTATGGAGTTAGTAGAATGTCCTTATGTTGGTAGTCGTCATAAGCATTTTAAGCCTATGAATATTTCTGCATTAAAACAAATTAATAGCCATTGGTCTGAAATATTAAACGGATTTTCCTGTTTACGTAGCTTTCTTCTTTCACAAAAAACTGAAAGTAAAATCACAGTTTTAGATCTTTATAACCTCTCAATTGCTGGTTATTTAATGCCATCCTATTTGTTTTACAGAGCTAAAGATGCTTTTACAGATGGAGAGTTACCAGCTTTTGTTGCAACAATTTATAAAGCTTCTCTTGGGCTTATTAATGCAGTACAAGTAATGCTAACAAAAAGATTAGTTTTAGGTAGATATAACGCAGAAATGCAGATTGATGCAGAGGCTTTTTATTTATTTGCTGAAACGGAAAAGCTTTTTATTGGCCCCTGGGAAGTTTGCGCTGGTACTCCAAATCAAATTAAAGAATTATTAAAAGTAATGTTAAGTGACAAAATAGATAAAACAGCACAAATTTCATTAATTGATAATTTATCTGATTATTTTCATTATATTACTCAGGCAGAAAAAGTTGTCTTACTTGATAATTTTTTCCCATTTATTTTTTATTTTTCTCTAGAGAATAAAAACATGGATAAATTACTGCAAATTCTCTATGAACAAGACACTTTAGGCTTTCGGGGAGTATCAATGGAACTGCAATTTTTTGATTTAATTGAGCCTATTTTAGGCAAAAAAGATGCAAACTATCAGGAGAAAGTAAAAGCTGATTTAATTAATATTTTCGAGCATATTGATAAACAAAATGATATTGTTTTTTTGTTAACACAAACTGAGGAAGAAAAAGAGAAATTTACTATTTATCAACAAAAAGTTTTTGAATTTTTTGCTAGCGATGAAATAAGAATTTCCAGAAAACTTACTCATCAAGACATGGAAATAGTTGTTGAGTTTTTTGTTAGCTATCTGATGTTAGAGCAAAAAAAATTAGCTCTTTATACAAAGTACCAAAGAGAAATGAACAAGGTTTTAGGCCGAGATCAAGTATCTAGGCCAATAGATGGACTAGATTTAACATTAATGTATGACAAAAAATTACGAGATGTTTTTGCTAGTTTTTTAGCGGTTGAAATAGAAAACTTTGCAGACAAAACTATTTTACGACAAGGTGTAAACACACTAGTTTTAGAGTAATTTAACAAAGTAGATCCATCAGCATAGCTTGCCAGATCTTTAATAACTATTGCAAAATCTTTGCTTAAAAGTAATTTCCTAAAAACTTTTCTTTTGGAGATGGCATGTCAGAAAACTCTTTAGCACGCTATAAAAAAGGTCGTTTAGGTCAACGCATATATCAAGCTAGCAGTTTGCCAAAAGCTTTTCGTCAAACTTATGTTGTTTTTGGTGGAACGGGTGCCGTGGGTGGGACGGCAATAATGAAGATGCTTGAAATCTTAGAAGAAATGATGCACTACAAACACCCTAACCCCGCCGACACGCCTACAATATTAGTTACAGGTTTAACTAATGAAGAAATTCGAGCTTTTACTAGTCGATTATTTGAATATTACAGCAAGTTTTATGGTAGTGAATGGTTGCCTGAGCATATTGCTAATAAAGGTTATCGTACTCGCTCTGGAATTATGCTAGAGCTACATCGCTTAAGCGTTAATCCAGAACTACCCGGACTAGTTAATTTACTAAAATTAAGCGTATCAGAGCGTCAAGCTTTAGCAGATAGTTTTTTGAAAAAAGGTGATTTAACGTTAGAAAGTTCTGAAAAAGAAAAGTTTGACCATTTAACTAAAGCCATTAAAGTAGACTTAAAACAACCATTTACCGAGTTTTTGCAAAAATACAAATCTGATCGCAACTTAGCATCCCGTTTTCGTGCTGTTATCGTCGGTATCCCTCTAGCTAGCGTTGCAGCTTATCATTTAAGTAATTTAGAAGAAATTTGCCGCGTTTTTGGCATTAAATCACCTCAGCTAATCACAGACCTAAAGCAACTTTATCTTTCCAGAGTAAGAGACGATTTAGCCTTTATTCGCAATGAGTTAGCCGAAGAAGTAATAGCTGCACATACAACGGCTGTTGGTGGAATGTATGACGAAGGTGCAGAGGGTGAAAGAGTTATACGGCTAGGCTTTGCTCATAGTGCTTTAGATGAGCGTTTACGTTATAAACAGCTTTTTGCTGAACAATTACAACAGCTTTATTCTGAAGTAGGAATAAAAATGCTTGTAACTGCTGCTGCTATTGGGATTGATGCAATTATTTCTAATCAAAGCGTACCTATTCAAAGTGGAGTTTTACGGGATTTACGAGAACTTTTTGCAACAGGTCGTCAAATAATTCCAGAAGAAGATCTTCGACGTGGAAAAATTAAAATTTATCCTCCTGTAATGATAAAAGATCGAAAAGAAACTAACGCATCTGTTACCTTTCAAAAAGGTTTGGAGTTTACTCCACGTATTCAAATTCGATCAGGGGAAAACGGGCGATTTTCTACTTCCAATACAGACGCGCTTTACCGTGTTATGCGTGTTGCATCGGCTAGTGAGCTAGGTTTAGTTTTAGCCGAAGCTGCAATTGTTGGTGATGATAAAGATGTTCCCTGGTTTATAAACAGCAATTGCTATTATACAGAAACAGAAAATGCTCGCTTGGTCTTTGATTTCTTGCAACAACCTCAATTAATGGACTCACAAATCAGCGGACTAGATGTAAAGTCATTCCAAGATTTAGGATCAGCTAAACATCAGGGAGAATTGCACTTATTAGGCTTAGTTATTTTGCTTCACAGACTCCGAACCTTTGACGCTGATGCAATTCCAACACAAATTTCTTTGTCTACATTCAATCCACAGCAATTTTTTGAAAGTAATTCACGTCCATTATTTTTTGAAGATTTAGCTACTTGGCAACTAGAAACTTTAAGCAAAGATTTAATTACTTTGGTAAAAGCTCAAACTCCACAAGACCTAATTTCAATTAAACATCTCTCTAGCCGTAATTATCAGGAACGTAACGACGCTTTTAATTTAGTAATGATGGAAGTAATAAAAACTGTCCACTCCATTACTTCGCTAGGCTCGCCAATTATTTTTAATGACAAGAACGAAACTTTTATTTTAGTTGGCCCCTACATTGCACCGTTAGATTTGCTAATGTCTGAGCGTAACACTATTGAAAATGCTATCTTAGACCAACTAAAAAACGTCAGCAAAACGGCTCGTACCAAAGAAGTAACTCTAGCAAAAGAATTTTTCTATTGTAATAACGGCTTTATAGATTTAAGGCCAATCGCCGTTGTTTCTACAGCTAAAAATTTAGCTGATGCTTTAGATAATAGAATTCATGTTTATCATTCTTTGGACGCTTTTAAGAAATACTTAAATAGCTTAACGCCTTATTCCTATTTTGCCACTAGCGGTTTAATAGCTTTTCTTGCTCGTATGCGCGGACTTTATGAACAAATTTCGCAATTTAGCTTAGAGCTTGGCACGCTGCATGACTACCGTTCACAAATACCTGTTTCACCTGGTGGGCTACATTATGTTGTGCCAGGTGTTGTTGAAGCCTTGCGTCAAGCATCCGAAGGGCTAGAAAAAAATACTGGTACAGATCGTTTACATGGGCAATGGGGTTATTTTCGTCGTGAACCGCCTGATCGTCCTATGGTGTAAATCTAGGGTTTATAACCCTAGGCTATACTCTCTAACAAAACTTTGTTTCATATAGATTAAAAATGCTAAACCAACTTAAGTTATTTTTTATGCTCTATTATCAGCCCCAAAAGGCAATGGGCAGTATTATTGACACAGGTTCAATAGCAGGTGCGATTATTGCAATAATTTTAAGCTCTTTTTTATTTGTAGTTATCACACAACCAATTTTTGACGAATATGAGCAAAAAATGATTGTGTTACCTAAGCAAAATGTGTCTTTTGCAAATCAACCAAGTAATTCTGAGGTTAAAGAAAACTTTGAAGAATATCCAGAAATTTACCACCCTAAAATTAGACAGCCTTTGCCTTTAGTTGGTAATTTTGGCTGGTGGTTTGTAACTTTCTCTCTTGGTTCAACACTAGGAACAATTTTATTTTTACCACTGCTTTATGTTCCTGTAACTATTTTAGTGTTAATTTTTTTTGAGCCTCTAGGAAGCTTTGGCGTAGTTTTCCGCCGTGATTATGCACCACTTCTAGCTTGTACTTTGCTAAGTTGGTCAGCAACACATTTGCCTTTTTCACTTCTAGCAATAGCAATCAAACCCAATGCAAAAACAGCATTACTACTTTGGCTATTATGTAAAATTTCATTTGCAATATTTATGGTTATAGCTTTAAGAGTCGTTTTTAGTGCTAGTTATTTTAGTGCTTTAGGAACGTTGTCTATTTCTTGGCTCTCGGTCTTGCTGCAATCTCTTTTATTTTGGCTAATGTCACCTTTTATTATATTTTGGGTTTATTTTTATTTACGTGGGGATATTGGCGCGGTAGGCGGAGATGTTATGTCATCTTTTCGGCAACGTCAAAGTTTTCGCCGTAATCTTGAAGCAGCAACCATTAATCCACAAGATGCAGAAGCGCATTATCAACTAGGACTTATCCATAAGCAACGTCGTCAATATAGCGAAGCAATAGCCCGGTTTCAGCGTGCTGTAGAAATAGATAAAAAAGAAATAGACGCATATTTTCAGCTAGGTATAATTGCTCGTGAACAGAATCGCTTGCAAGAAGCTATTTCTTATTTTGATACAGTAGTTTCACTAGATGATAAACATTCACAAAGCGAAGTTTGGCGGGAAATTGGAGCAACTTATCAAGTAGCAGGAATGAAAGAAGACGCTCACACAGCACTAGAAAAATACATTGAACGCCGACCATATGATGCTGAAGGGCTTTATTATTATGCAAAAGTTTTAGTTGAACTTGGCAAAACAGAAAAAGCTAAAGAAATTATTAAACAATGCTTAGAGGCAGTAGAAACTGCTCCTTATTATCGTCGGGCTACTTTGCGTCGTTGGAGCAAATTAGCAAAAGGGCTGTTAAAAACTTAGGTTTTAATAATTAAGCTTATTTCTTTGCAACTCTAAAATAATAGTCCGCTAATTCAAAAACTTCACCGTTTTTGTTTATTCCTGACACAGTAACTAAGTAATCATCGTTAGAAAAAGTAACTGTTTTTACACTAACATTTATAGATTTTTTAACATTATCAGTAACTTTTTGTTGCCAAATCTGTTTACCATCTACAGTTTTAATTGTAACTTGGTAGGTTGAATAGCTTTCTACCCCTTCTTCTAGCATAAGCTTAAGCTGCAAAATTTGGGCATCTGGTGGAATATTTAGTAATTTTGTTGTGGCATTATCTCTAGTTAACCCTGTTGTCAAAACCATTGAAATAACTTGTGCTGACTTTTGTAGTAATTTGCTTATTTCATTTTCTAGAAGAGTGCGTTCTTGTCTTTCTGTGTCTAATTCCTGTTTTATTTGCTCATAACGTTTTTGGCTAGTGTCAGATTTTTGTTGAAGAAGTTGCTCTTTTTTCTGAAAATCTGCTTGTTGCTGACTTTGCTGGTTTTCTAAGATTTTTATTTGGTTTTGAAGTTTGATAGTTTGAAACATTAGCCAACTACCTCCACCAAGCAAGATTACTAAACTAGCAGCCAAAGCAAATTGCTTAAGAGTTTTTGATTCAGACCAAACAAACCGCCTTTTGTAATTGCTAATAACAGGTATTTCTAAGACAGCTTTTTCACCAGTAATTTTGTTAATAGATTTAAGAAAAGCTCTAGTCATCTCTACTTTTTGTTTTCCATCTTTTGAGCTTAAAAATTTTTCTTCAAATTTCTTTTTTTCCTTTACATCTAACTCGTTGCAAAGATAAGCATCTATTAGTTCTGTTTCTGTGATTTTTAATTGCTGATAAAAACTATCATCAGCAAAATATTTTTCCTCTATTTGAGTTTGCTCATCAGAAGACAAATCGCCTAACAGGTAATTTTTCATAAGTTGTTTTTCATTATTTTCTTCAGGACTAGAGTTTTTCATAACTTAATGTCTGTTATTGCATTTTCATTACAATATTTATTTATAATTTTTAAGCTTTTTTAACACAGTTTTCTACACATTTAACTAGATCTTGTCTTAGACGATGAGCTTTTACCCGTAAAGCATTAATATTTATTCCCAATTTATCAGCCAAAAATTGACGTTGTTCGGCTTTAGTTATTTCAACAGAAAAATATTCAATTATCAAAAGCTTTTGCTCTATAGGAAAATTACTTAAACATTCATTAAAACACTTTGTTGTTAGCTCTGTTTGCTCATATTCAATTAGCTTTTGCTCTTGATTATTATTTATTGCTAACTGGTTAGTTGCTATTGGTAAATCTTCTATTGCAACTGTTGGTTTTACACCTCGTTGATGCTCTTTTAACACAAAATGAGCAACACTTAAAAAATAGCTATCTGACAAAACGTTTTGTGTTTCGCTGTTTTCTGATTGATTATTGTCTTGCTCCAAAAGTTTTCTTGCTGCTCGATCAATGGTTTTGTCAGCTAATTCTAAGTCCGTTTGGGAATAGCCACGAGTACGGAAAAAAATTGTTAGCTTATTGCGAATAATTAAATATTTTTCTTCTGCTAATCTTTGATTAGTATTAAGACGTTTTAAGAGAATTTCAAATGATTCTCTTTGGAGTTCATCTTTATTTTGTTTAACTATTTGCTCCTTCATTGAAAATCACCTTGTAAGACAAAAGCCGCCCAATAATAAGGGGATTTCCACCTAGGCTGTTTCATCATTTGAAGTTGTGCTTCTCTAAGTGCATTTGAAGGTGATTGGTTGTTTTTTAATAAATTTTGATAAAAGTATTTCATTAGTTCAGCCGTAGCTCTATCATCCACCTTCCATAAACTAGCTATTATTTGTTTAGCACCTGCATACATAAAACCACGTGTTAAACCTACTAAACCTTCTCCTTTTACTTCTTTTCCTAGAGCAGTTTGACAAGCCGATAAAACAACTAAATTAGCAGAAAATTTTAAGTTATAAATTTCTTGTAATTGTAAAAACCCATTTTTAGGATTACCTTCTCTGTCAACTAAAGATAAAACTATGCCTGAAAGCTCTGGATAATCATTATTTATTATTGAATGAGTAGCAAAATGTAAGATTTTATTGTTTGCTAACTTACCTTTAGTTAACAAATCATAATCGGCATCAAAATCTAAGAATTGCTGGTAGTTCTCTTTCGATAATAAACTAGTAATTGCTGTTGCTTCCTGGCGACTAAAAGGAAGCCGAGATAAATCATTTATGCTATTTATTTCTTTTTCTCTAAATGTCTCTGCTGACGCTAAATTAACGTTATTCTTTACTTTATCCTCTATTTTGCTTTCTTTTTTTACAATACTTTGTTTTATTCTTGGATCGTCTTTACTAAATATAGGGTCAGCAACAATAGTAATAGTAGTTTTATTTATTAACTTTTCTTTTTTTTCTCTAAGCAGCAATAAAGTTGCAGCAGAAGGTAAATTTACCACCTCATTTTCTAAAATTAATGGCGAGAAGCTTCTTTGCCGGTTTAAGGAAGTATGCTTAGATAATATATTGAATGGAATATATTGTAACGTCCCATCTGCAACAATCAACAACCGCTTATTTGCAAGTTGAGAGCTAAGAGGAAATAACACTAACTCACTTAATTTAGTAACCGCTAAATTATAGTCTGAATCTAAAGAGCTAGTATTTTTAACATTACTGGGTAAGCCTTTACTTACTAGTAAGTTATAAACTATTTGTGCTTGTTTTTCAATTTCTGACTTAGAAGCTAGCTTATAATACTGTACTTTATTATTAGTAACTAGCCATATATAGCTACTATCTTTACCTAACGAATATTCTAGTAACATTGTACTATCATCTAATAAAGATTGAATTGTTGGTAAAGAAATATCTTGTATTTGGGTTAAAGTTGCATATGCAGGACTATTAATTTTAATTTGTGTTTGAGTTTCTTTTCTTTGATAGATTAGTTCTCGTAGTTCTTTTTCTATTTTTTCTATTTTTTCTAAAGGTGTTTTTTTAGCTAAAAGCTGTCGCTTTTGTTGCTCTTTTATAGATAGTTTAACTTGGATCTCCTTTTCTTTTTCAAGCAATTGAGCATCAATACCTTGGCGAATATCTATTTGTGCTTCGGTTAGAAGTTCTCTAAGACTTCGCGCACGTCTTTTTTCATTAATTTCTAAGGCTTTAGCTAGATAATTTTCTTTTTGTTCTTCTTCATAAAGTTTTATTAATAAATCAATATATAAATCATAATAATTTTGTGTTTTATCAAAATAAGATTCACCTAATTCTTGGCTATTTATGTTGGTACGAAAAACTTCTATAGCCTCTAAAGCCTCTTCTATCAGTTTAATAGCTTTAGGTAAGTCTTTTTTTTGTTCCAAAAGTGCAAGCTGATAAAGATTTTTTACTTTTCCTACTGAATAACCCATTTTTTCATATAATTCTAAGGATTTATTAAAGCATTCTGTTGCTTCATTTAAGTTATTGGTAGACAATTTTGCTATTCCGATAAAATATAATATATTTGCTTCCGTAGCTTTGTCATTAAGCTCTTGAGCTAAAGCCAAAGCTTGATTTAGGTATTCTTCTGCCTTTTTGTAATCACCTAGTAAACTATAAGTAATTGCTACACCAATAAGAGGCGATGGTAGTTCAAAAGATTTTCCTATACTTTTATATAAAGTTATAGCCTGTAAATAATACTTTAGACTTTCTCCTGTATCAGAAATATAAGTTTTACCAATAGCATTAAGTGCAGCGGCCTCTTGTTCAGTATTTTTTGTTAGACGAGCTAAAGCCAAGGATTCCTGATAACAATCTCTTGCTCTAGTAAAATCTTTTAGCAAGAAATATATCCTAAAATCTGGAGAAATATGGTAACTAGGTAAGGAGAGAAGGAATTTGTATATCTAATTTAGAGAAAATATCTTTTTGTTTTTTTGAGATTTCAGATA